>ERZ781275.1124-NODE-1124-length-21099-cov-3.209133_pt1 | contig 21099 bp, 10 predicted proteins | sample MGYA00375853_ERZ781275 | MGnify/ENA primary metagenome ERZ781275 (study PRJEB29790, sample SAMN03653691) | human gut metagenome | host: Homo sapiens | place: USA: Dallas, Texas | collected 2012-07-23 | study: EMG produced TPA metagenomics assembly of the Gut...
TCCATTGTCGCTCGGGAATGCGGGATTCCAGCTCTGGTTTGCGCTAAGAATGCAACTCAGCTGCTAGAAACTGGCATGCTGGTAACTTTAGATGGAAGAAGAGGAGAAATAAGAATTCATGAAGAATGAACCTTTTTTTATCGGTGAATACGACAAATCCGTTATCCTGACCTATATGGGCGCTGCTTTTGCACTTTTGGCAGTCTATGCCATCATTCAGTCCCGGCTGCGGCTGGCCATGATGGCCTTTATTGTTAGTGGTATCTGCGACCTTTTTGACGGTGTGGTGGCGCGACGGATGAAGCGGACTGAAAGTCAGAAGCGCTTCGGCATTGAGATTGATTCGCTCTGCGACATGATTAGCTTTGCGGCTCTCCCGGCCGTGCTCCTCATGACTCAGCTGCCCTTGGGAGCAGCCAATATCATCTTGGCTGTCCTCTATGTCTTAGCTGCGGTTACTCGCTTGGCGCATTTTAACCGCTTGGCCAAGCATGATGAAGGATCTGGCTCTTATTTTATAGGCTTGCCCGTGACCTACAGCGCCCTCTTTTTCCCATTGACCTATCTAGTATGTCAATGGCTGGCGCCTGGTTTCTTTGCTTGGGTGTGGCTGGGCATGTCTCTTTTGCTGACTCTCCTATTTGTCTACAACTGCCGGATTCCCAAGCCTAATAAGCTGGCCTATCTGGTCTTTGTGATTTTAGCTGTTGCAAGTCTGATTGGTCTGGGGGTTCTCCCGCATGGTTAAGGTCTATCAGAGAAGGACTGGCCAAGTACAGGAACCGATAGAATACAAGGCGGATCTGCTAGACAAGCTTTATGGTACTGCTTGGGGCCGCTTCCTATTGCCTATCTTCACCCGACCTAGTCTGTCTTATCTTCTAACCTTGAAAGACTACACTGCTTTTTCTCGCAAGAAAATAGCAGTTTTTGTGGAAAATTATCAGCTGAATCTGGCTGACTATGAAGATGGCCCCTATCCTAACTTTGCTGCTTTCTTCCAGCGGAAAATCAAGCCAGAACTGCGTCCAATCTGTCCTGACAGTCAAGTACTGGCAGTGGCGGATGCTAAGTTAGAGGTTTTTACCATCAGTCAGGACTTACGGCTGACAATTAAGGGGCAGACATACAGACTAGCTGACTTACTGTTGGATGAAGAGTTAGCTCAGCTGTTCACTGGCGGAACAGCGCTTGTCTATCGCTTGGGAGTGGAAGACCTGCACCGCTATTTGGCAGCTGAATCCGGCAACATTACCCAAAGTCGAAAAATCAAAGGCCGCTTGCATACGGTCAGGCATGTAGCCCAGAAGCGGCGCCTTATTTACAAAGAAAATAAAAGAGAATACTGTCTTTTAGATACCGACCTAGGACCTGTCCTGCAGATGGAAGTAGGGGCTCTGCTGGTCGGAAGAATATACAATCACAGTCAGGACCATTTGGTCAGGGGACAGGAGAAGGGATGCTTTGGTCTGGGCGGCTCAACCATTCTTGTCCTCTATCCAGCAGGCACGATTCGCATGGATCAGGATATCCTGACTCACTCAGACCTCGGAATAGAAACCCAGATTCAAATGGGTGAAAAGATTGGAGAAAAGCTATGTTTAAACGATTAGCTGTTTATTATAAGGAAATGTTTCCTTTGCTGCCGCGCTTTTTTGTGGCTGCCATCATGTTTTTTGAGATTTATTTTGTCCTTCTGCTCAATGATGGAGTAACCACCTTTCACTTTGACCATCAGGAGTTAATCGGAATTTTTACGATTTTTGTCTTTCTGATGATTCTGCGGATCGCAGATGATTTCAAGGACTACGAGACCGACAGACGGCTCTTTCCTCATAGGGCTCTGCCATCTGGCCGGGTGAAAAAGAAAGACTTGGCTATTGCCCTCAGCTTTATCGTAGCTGTGTCTGTGCTTCTCAACGTTCTCTTTATGAACAATGTTGGCTGGTTCCTCTTTCTCTATATCTACGGAACTCTCATGTCCTTCTGGTTCTTCAAGCGAGATAAGATTCAAAATTCCTTGCCGCTAGCTCTGGTGACCCATAATCCGGTCATGATGATTTTGAATCTCTATACTATTTCCTTCGTCTGCTACAAGTACAATCTGCCTCTCTTGTCCTTACCGACCGTCTTGCTGGCCTTTACCATGTATTTCCCAAGTCTGATCTGGGAAGTCTGCCGCAAGATTCGAGCGCCAAAAGACGAGACAGAGTATGTGACCTATTCTAAGCTTTTTGGCTACAAAAAAGCCACTCGCTTTATCGAGGTGGTGACTCTGCTGGATATCTTGACCAATTTTGCTCTCCTCTGGAATATTTCCCATGTCGGAGTGGTGGTCTTGGTGCTGAATGTCATCTGGATGACTGTCCAGTTTGAGCAGTTTATCAAGGATCCAACTCGCTTTAATATCCGGGAGCGGGTGGAACGTTATACTTATATCACGGAGACGACCATGGTTCTGTCCGTTGCTGTTTATCTCTTGATGGGGGTACTTTGATGAAAAGAATCAAGCAGACAGGGCTTGCCCAGGTCGGAGGCAAGGCCTATCATTTGTTGAAAATGCAGGCTGCTGGTTTGCCAGTTCCTGATTTTGCAGTGTTTGCTTTTGACTTTTTTCAAAAATCTACCAGCTCTGCTGACTTGGAGCGGATGGAAGCAGCCTATCGGTCTGGAGAGTTGGACTTGTCCCAACTCAGTCAGCAACTCCAGGACTGGGCTAAAGAGCAATTTGCGCAAGAAGATCTGACAGTGGCAGAAAACTGGATTCGGCAGGAGTTTTCCCAGACAGACAGTCGCTTTGCAGTTCGCTCATCAGCAACCATTGAGGATGGGAAGGCTTCATCCTTTGCCGGTCAGTTTGAGAGCCAGCTCAATGTGAGTGCAGAAGGGCTTAAAGAAGCTATTCAAGCGACCTTGCTCTCTCTTTATCAGGAGTCAGCTCTTAATTATCTGTTTGAGCAAGGCCTATCGTTGAAGCAGGCACAGATGATTTGCCTTGTGCAGGTCATGCAGGAGGGAGACTTGTCTGGGATTTACTTCACAGCTAATCCCAAGGGCATTCTGAACGAGCATATCATTGTTATTGGTCGGGGCTTGGGCAATAAGGTTGTCGAGGATAAGATCCCTACAACCATGGTGACACTTCATCCCAAGGACCAGCTCTTTTATACAGAGCAGACGGAGGACTCACCAGACGTATCACAGGAACAACTTGCGGAGTTACAGGCCTTGGCTGGTCAGGTAAGTCAGCTTTTCGGACCTTATATGGATATGGAGTTCACCTTCGCAAATGGTCAGCTCTATCTCTTGCAGGCACGACCTATTACCACCTTGCCAGAGGGACAGCAGATTATTCTGGATAATAGCAACATTGTCGAGAGTTATCCGGGCGTTTCCAGTCCTCTGACCATTAGCTTTGTCCAGGAGGCTTATGCCAGCATTTTCCGAAGTCTGGCTCAGCGCTTGGTTGGCAAGGATGACCCTGAGTTGGCTGCCTATGAAGCCACCTTTCAAAATATGCTGCAGCCGGTCAATAGCCGAGTCTATTACCAGATTCAGAGCTGGTATCAGCTGCTGCAGCTTCTGCCTTTTTCGAAGAAAATCATTCCTATCTGGCAGGATATGCTGGGCGTTCGAGAGACAGAGGTATCTCAGATGCCGGTGCACCTATCTGCTTTCAAACGCCTGCAAATCATGCTCCAAATCATTCGAGAGTTTTGGACAGCACCCAAGCAAATGCGGCAATTGGAAGAGCAGTTTGTCCAGATTCAGCGCCAATACGAAACGAGCTTTTCTCCCGACGCAGATGCAGAGACCTTGATTGCCTTGGTCAGCAAGCTAAAAGAGGATATTCTGGCTCACTGGGACATTACACTGGTCAATGACCTCTATGCTTTTGTCTATACTGGACTCCTGAAGAAGTCGCGGCGCGGCGGAGCGGTTCAGGCTGAGATTGCGGGAATTGAGCAGATTGAAAGCATGAGGCCGGCTTTGGCTCTGCAGGCTTTAACAGCTCAGCTGAAAGCAGAAGAAAATGCAGAGATTAGACAGGCTATGGAAACTGAAAGTCCAGCAATTTTTCTAAGTCGCCATCATCCTTTGGTCCAAGAAATTACTCATTTTATCCATGAATTTGGTGATCGGGCTCCAGAAGAGTTGAAGTTAGAAACTCCAACTTTTCGAACGCATCCAGAGCGTCTGCTTAAGCTCCTGCTGCAAATGTGCCAGCAAGAGGAGAAGAAGTTGGCTCCACAGAAACTTGAAGAAGCTGAGCAAAAATCAGGCTTGTGGACGAATTATCTTCGCAAGCGAGCCATGACTGGTGTTAAATATCGGGAAAGCTCCCGCTTAAACCGCACACGAATCTACGGCATGATGCGGCAGATTTTCCGAACACTTGGGCAGCAATTAGCTGAGCAAGGGCTGCTGGCTAACCCTGACGAAGTTTTTTACCTGACAAAGGAAGAGTTGTTTGAGCTGACCAGAAAGCCCAGAGATGTTAGCGGCTTGATAGCCGAGCGTCAGGAGAAATTGGAGGCTGATAAGGAACTGCCAACCTTTAGTCGCTATGTTTTTGCTGGACAAGTCTTTGAGAAATACCTGAAACCGCAAAACCGTACCAGCAGTCATAATACGGGCAATCAAGCTTTACAAGGGATTGGCTGCTCACCTGGCTGCGTTAAGGCTCAGGTTTTGGTCGTGGAAGATGTGCAGGAGATTGAGTCTGCTCAGGACCGGATTATCGTGACCAAGATGACCGATCCGGGCTGGGTTTATCTTCTGACCCAAGCCAAGGGTGTCATTGCCGAGCAGGGGTCTTTGCTCTCGCACACGGCCATTATTTCCCGCGAGTTAGGTATTCCTTCAATTGTCAATGTCAGAGGTGCCTGCAGCCAGCTGCAAAACGGTGATTGGATTGAGATGGATGGCCTTACTGGCAAGATTCGACTGATCAAGGAGGAAGACCATGCTGGAAATTAAACCAGTCAAACCTAATACTGTAGAGCTGGACGATTTTCTAGCCCTGCCCAAACAGATTTACCAGCCAGACCACCTCATGCAGTCTGAAGAGGAAGAACTGGCTTTGATTGAAGGCAGTCACCCGCTGAGTTCTGACTTAGAAACCTATACCTTTATTGGCTATGAGGAGGGCCAGCCTTGTATTCGAGGCCTCCTGACCTTCTATCCAGGGGATGAGACTGCTTACTTGGGATTTTTCGAGTCGATCAATGACCAGCAGATTTCATCTGCTTTTATCGAACATTTAGCAGGTTTTGCTCGCAGTCTCGGAGCGATTAAGATAATCGGCCCCGTACAAGCAAGTTTTTGGCTGGGCTATCGAATGCAGCTGACTGGAACAGAGGAGCTCCCTTTTATAGGGGAGCCTCATAATCCAGACTATTATCCTGAGCTGTGGCAAGAAGCAGGTTTTAAGATCAAGGAGCGCTATCTATCCAATTTTTATCCCAAGGTCAGCAATCAAATTCATCAGGACAAGCTAGCTCATCGCTTTGAGTCTTTTGAAGAAGCGGGTTTCACCATTTGCTCTCCCAAAAAGAAAGACTGGGAAGAAGCTTCGCTGCAGGTTTTTGAGCTCCTCAATCGCCTCTATCAAGATTTTCCGATTTATCGGTCAATTTCTAGTCAGCAGTTCAGTCAGATTTTTCAGAAATACCAGTACATTCTTGATTTTTCTATGGTTAAGCTGGCCTATAAGGAGGGCAAGCTAGCTGGTTTTCTGATTGCCATGCCGGACTATGGTTCTCTGGTTTATCAAAAACTGACTCCTCTTAACCTAGCCAAGCTTTTTTGGACCAAGCGTTTTCCCAAACGTTATACAATTATGTATCTAGGAGTAGATGAGCAATTCTTGGGGTTGGGCTCTGCCTTGGCCTATCCGATTTTTAAAGAAGCGCAGAAGAGACAAGCTTCAGCTATTGGGGCCTTGATTCATCAAAAAACTGTCACGCGCCACTATGCAGCGGAATTGCAAGGAGACAAGCATGAGTATGGTCTCTTTGAGTTGAATTTGAACTCCTGACTAACAAAGTAAATCACATTTTAAAAAGCAAATTTTCTAACCGAAGATTTGTTTTTTTATTTTTTTAGTTAAAAATGAACACTATTTTCAGGTTGTTCAAAAACATGATGATTTCAGCTTTCAAAGATATATTTTTAAGCAAAAGCATTGAATTTTTGTAGGAAATTCTGTAAAATTTTAAGAGATTATTATATGGAGAAAAGGGAATTATTATGGAAAAAAGAATCACTGGCGATACGCTCCAGCGTTATTCTTTTAGAAAGTTATCAGTAGGATTGGTTTCCGCCACTATCGGAAGCTTCTTTTTGAGTACCGCAATAGGGGGAAATATAAGCACGGTTGAGGCTGCAGAAGTCTCAGCCGGCAAAACCGTTCCAGTCCAGTATCACTACGTAGTAGAGTCTGAGCTGACTGAAGCTGAGAAGAATGCAGTTGTTAAGGAGCTTCCAAAGTTTGTGGAAGAAAACTCTGATGCTTATTATCTGGTTTACCGTCCTAAGACCCAGGGGCTTTCGGCAAAAAGTTTGCCAAAGACGGGCTACTCAAGTCTGTGGGAAGCGACATTTGCAGCTGCTGGGCTGACCTTAGCAGTCTTAGTAATTGCACGAGGTAGAAATGGTAAGCGATACCTGTCTTCTATTTTGCTGGTGACGGGTCTAGGATCTATTCTCCTAGCTCCTTCTGTATTTGCAGTGACCAATATTGAATTAGCCGCCTACAATCAAAGGCTGAATTTGACAGTGGGAGATAAGCTGCCGGAGCCTTTAGAGATTGCTGGTTTTGAGTATGTCGGCTATCTTAAAAGCGGTGAACAGGGCAAGGAGAACGCAGCAGGAAGTCATCAGCTTCCTACGGCACAAAAGGACTTGTCAGCTGTTGAAGTCGATCAGCAGGCAGGCAAATCTGCTAGTCTTTCTGGGAATCTGAGTACTGCCAACAAGCCTGTATCTACTGAAACAGAGAAATTGACAGAGCAAGAAAAAGAGATTATTGCTGCCAAAGAACGCGAATTTGCTCGGCTTTCTCCAGTCACTGAAGTACCAGAACTGGAATTCAAGAGCCAAGAAAGCAGCCAGACCCAAGTCCTGCCTTATCAAACAGAATACCAATATTCAAATGAACTCGCAGAGGGGCAATCTCAGGTCATTCGCGCAGGTGTCGCTGGTACACGTACTGTCGTCACTCGCAATTATATTGTAGGTAAAGAGATTGTAAAAAGCGAAGTCGTTTCAGACCAGGTAACTGCAGAGCCAGTTTCGGAAATTGTGTTGGTTGGAACTGCTGCAGTCAAATCTGTACCAAAAGAAGCACCAGTGCAAGAAGTCCCAGAGCTTACCAGCTATGGCACTGCACCAGATACCGCACCCGTAAATGAAGTTCCCGAATTGACGACCTATGGAACGACGCCCGATACAGCGCCCGTAAATGAATCTCCAGAGTTAACCACTTACGGCACTGCACCAGATACAGCGCCTGTGAATGAAGTTCCCGAATTGACGACTTATGGAACTACACCAGATACCGCACCAGTGCAAGAAGTGCCTGAGCTAACGACTTATGGCACTGCACCAGACACCGCTCCAGTGCAAGAAGTTCCGGAACTAACAACTTATGGTACCGCACCAGATGACGCACCCGTTCATCAAGCCCAAGAATTAGAACTGACTGCGACAGATGAAACAAGAAGAGAAAAGATAGATTTTTCCGTCGAAGAACAGTATACTGATGAGATTCCAGAAGGCAGTCGCCAGATTGTCACACCAGGAGTTGAGGGCGAGCGGGCGATTACCACTCGTATCTATACCTCGAATGGCCAAGAGGTTGATCGCCAAGTTTTATCGGATGAAGAAATTCTTGCAGCAGTCACTCAAATTATTAAGGTCGGTACAAGTAAGCCAAGTCTGATTCCGGCTGACGCACCAAAGGTAGAAGAGCTATCAGAATACCCGCTAACTTACACGGACGAAACGCGTGTTGAAAAAGTAGCCTTCAATATTTTGGAACAATACACTGATGAGTTGCCACAGGATGCCCGTCAAATTGCGACTCCAGGTGTTGAGGGTGAGCGAACAATCAAGACTCGTGTCTACAGCTCCAATGGTCAGGAAATCGACCGCCAAGAGCTATCTAATGAAGAAACATTAGCACCAGTAACACAAGTTGTTAAGGTTGGTACAGCTAAGCCAAACATGTTACCAAGTGATGCACCGAAAGCAGAAGTTCTTCCAGAGTATCCGCTGACTTACACGGATGAGACGCGTGTAGAGAAAATCGCCTTCAATATTGAAGAGCAATATACTGATGAATTGCCTCAAGACGCTCGTCAAATCGCGACTCCAGGCGTGCAAGGCGAACGGACAATCAAGACTCGTGTCTACAGTTCCAATGGTCAAGAAATCGACCGCCAAGAGCTATCTAATGAAGAAACATTAGCACCAGTAACGCAAATTGTTAAAGTTGGTACTGCTAAGCCAACCATGGTACCAAATGATGCGCCGAAAGCAGACGCCTTGCCAGAATATCTGCTGACTTATACGGACGAAACGCGTGTTGAAAAGGTTAACTTCACCATTCGTGAAGAAGAAACGGACGAGTTAGCCCAAGGTACTCGCCAAATTGCGACTCCGGGAGTTCAGGGCGAGCGAATTATCAAGACCCGTGTCTACAGTTCCAACGGTCAAGAAATTGACCGCCAAGAGTTGTCCAATGAGGAAACTCTAGCTCCAGTAACGCAAGTCGTCAAAGTTGGTACAGCTAAGCCGAACATAGTACCGAACGATGCACCGAAAGCAGACACTTTGCCAGAGTACCCACTGACTTACACCGACGAAACTCGAGTGGAGAAAATTAATTTCACCATTCGTGAAGAAGAAACGGACGAACTTGTTCGAGATGCTCGCCAAATCGCAACACCGGGCGTTCAGGGCGAGCGAACCATCAAGACCCGTGTCTACAGCTCCAATGGTCAAGAAGTTGACCGCCAGGAGTTATCGAATGAGGAGACTCTCGCTCCAGTGACGCAAGTTGTCAAAGTCGGAACAGCTAAGCCGCATATGGTACCGAACGATGCGCCAAAAGCAGACACTTTGCCAGAGTATCCGCTGACTTACACAGACGAAACCCGCGTAGAAAAAATCAACTTCAGCATTCGAGAAGAAGAAACGGACGAATTGGTTCGTGATGCCCGTCAAATTGCCACTCCAGGTGTTGAGGGCGAGCGAACTATCAAGACCCGAGTTTACAGCTCCAATGGCCAAGAAGTTGACCGCCAGGAGTTGTCCAACGAGGAAACTCTAGCTCCAGTAACGCAAGTTGTTAAAGTTGGTACGGCTAAGCCAAGCATGGTACCGAACGATGCGCCAAAAGTAGAAGCTTTAGAAGAATTCGATTTAATTCCACTACATAATCTATTAGCAGAAGCGGATCAGATTAAAGCTCAGGCACGTTATTTCAACGATAGTCAGAGCCATCAAACTAGCTATAATACTGCTTTGACAGCGGGTCAAGCGCTTCTGAGTCAATCACAGGCCAGCCAAGCAGAAGTCAATCAACTGGTGGGACAAATCAATCAAGCCAAGGCTCAGTTAAGCGGTCTTGAGGTTGTTAAAACAGCTCTTCAAAACGAGTACGATTTAAATCCAACTGTTAAAACAAGTGCTAAATATAAAAATGCGGATTCAGATAAGCAGACAGCTTATACTGACGAATTAGCCAAGGCAGAAGGAGTTCTGAACAATCAAACTGCCACACAAGTGCAGGTCAACCAAGCATTTGCTAGCCTGACAGCAGCCAAAGAAGCTCTAAATGGAGTGCCTAAAGTCAAGCCAACAGTTTCCATTCTAAGTCTGACAGAAAATCCTGATGATAAGTCGGTTACAGTCCAATATATACTGGAAGACCAGACCCAGTCCTTCCGTTCAGCGACTGCAGAATTATACCAGGGAGATCAGCTTGTCCGCACTCTTCCGATTACCAATTTCGCAGGAAGTCTGAAGATTGGCGACTTAGACTACTACACAGGCTATACCCTGAAAACCAAGCTGACTTATGAACTGGATAATGGCAGCTTCACAGACCTTGAAACCGACAGCCGCAATTTTGAATTGGAATACAAGAAGATTGCCTTCCGAGATATTGATTCAGTCGAGTTCTATAGAAAAGAAAACGACCAGTTTAAGCGCGTCGTGTCCATGAGCTCTATGCCTACGGATCTGTCTACCTACTTTGTCAAAGTCAAATCAAGTGAATCTAAGGAAATGCTTTTGCCGGTTCACAGTATAGCGGAAAGTCATAAGGATGGCAGGGATGTCTATAAAGTAACAGTCTCTCTACCTGAGCTAGTTCAAGAAGGTGAGACAGGCTATAAGTCTGGCTATGACTTCTATATCAGTAAGGCAGTCCCTAGCCAGCAAAATGTCTACACTAGCTTTGCTGGTTTGATAGAGGCCATGAAGCAAAATATGTCTGGCAACTATGTTCTGGGAGCAGATTTGGATGCTAGCGAGGTCAGTCTGGCACCTGCGGACTATGTCTACCTCAAAGGGAACTTCACAGGCAGTCTGACAGGTAACCATAATGGCAAGCAGTACGCGATTTATAATCTAGCCAAGCCTTTATTTGAAAACCTCAAGAGTGGTTCCTCTATTTCTAATCTGGACTTGAAAGAAGTCAATATTGTCGGTACTTACGACTCAGCTGCCCTAACTCGCAATGCAGAAAATGCTCGAATCACAGATGTTTCAGTCCAAGGTAGAGTAGAAGTAAAAGAAAATGCTTCACAGGTAGCAGGTTTGGTCGTTATTGCTAACAATACGCAAATTACCAATAGCTCCTTTACTGGAACTATCGTGTCCAATGATAAACAGGGCAAGGAATACAATGTCGGTGGTTTGGTTGCCAATCTTAAGGGAGGAAACTCCTTGATTAGCCAAAGCAGGGCAGATGTGACTATTCTAGCTGGCGCTAGAGCCAATAACCAACGCTTCGGCGGCCTGGTTGGCCGTTTGGAAAACAATGCCCGCATCAGCCGTTCTTATGTAACTGGAAAGATTCAAAACTCTACTAAGAACGGTCAGATTGGTGGTGTGGTTGGCTCCAATTACTTCAATGGTTTAATTGATAATGTCATCAGCAACATCAGCGGTACAAATGTTTACAGTATTTCTGGAGACCAGGGATATGAGAATAACCGTATCACAGAAGCTTATGCCGTTGAAGGAAATAAAACACTGGAAAATGACAAGTTTGTCACATCAACACTGACTCTGAACGAGGCAGAAGAGAAGCTGGCCAGCCTAGACATTACGACCACGCTGGAAGACACGAATCTCAATCTTTATTCTGTCAACTATGCCCAGGAAAAGAATGCCCGAGAAGACCGGCTGATAGCTTATGCTAACATGGAAAAACTCCTTCCATTCTACAATAAGGAGACCATCGTTGCCTATGGAAATAAACTTCCAGATAATCACAAGCTCAATACCGAGTATTTGCTGGATGTTGTTCCGATGAAGGGCGACCAGATTATCACTGATATCAATAGCAATAAGACCGGAATTAACCGCTTGATGCTACACTTCGAGGATAATACGGTTGACTACCTGAATCTGACCTATAAGGGAGATTTCAAATATAAGGCAATTGCAGAGTACAGTGTAAATGGCTTAGACCTCCTTTATACACCAGAAGCCTTCCTATCAGACTATAGCAGAGTTCTCAATCAAGTGCTGCCGGAATTGAACAAGGTTGTCCTTGATTCGCCAGCTATGCGGACTGTTTTAGGCGTGAATGCTGACACATCTCTGGATGATCTCTATCTGGATACTGCCTTTGACCAAGTCAAGACCAAGCTGTCAGAAGAGCTGCGCAAGGTACTGGCTATGGACAAGTCTATCAATACGGAAGGCAATGTTGTAGCAGACTATATAGCTCAGCAAATTAAAGACAATAAAGAAGCCTTCTTACTTGGTCTAACCTATCTCAACCGTTGGTATAATATCAACTATGACAATATCAATGTCAAGGATTTGTCAGCCTATAAATTTGACTTCTTTGGAAATCATAATGCTTCAACCTTAGATACCATCATTTCACTTGGTAAGTCAGGCATGAACAATCTTAAAGCTAAGAACAACTATATGGCTTATGATGCCTCACTTTCTGAAGTGACTGGTAAACGAGGGCTCTTCAACTATCTGGAAGGATATCGTCAGCTCTTCCTGCCGGACAAGAGCAATAATGAATGGCTCAAGACCAATACAAAAGCCTACATCGTTGAGGCCAAGTCGGATTTGCCAGAAGCGAGACAGCTTCAGGATGCAGCCGAAGACAAGAGTAAGTATTCTGTCGGCGTTTACGACAAAATTACTGCTGATAACTGGGAACACAAGGGCATGCTTCTGCCGCTCTTGACCATGACTGAGAAGGGTGTCTATGCTATCTCCAATATGTCTACCATCTCCATGGGGGCTTATGACCGTTATCGCCTTGATGCCAATGGCAGGGTTCGGACAGATGCAGAGCTAGCTGAATTTGTCGAAGACCGAGTGAGAAAAACAGCTGAATACCAGCGCGATCACTATGACTTCTGGTATAAGATTCTAAGCGATGAAAGCAAGGACAAGCTCTTCCGTTCTGTTCTGGTTTACGATGGATTCTCATTGGTTGACAAGACTGGTCAAAGATATTGGGCTCCAGCTAATGACAAAAAATCACTGGCTATGCAGGAGTTCTTTGGACCAGCCGGCAAGTGGTATCCTAGCAAGGGCTATAATGCCTATGCTACAGGAAGTGTAACCCACTTTGATGCAGCTAAATTGTTAGAAGACTATGGTAACTCTGTCTACACGCATGAAATGACCCATAATTCTGACGGTGGCATTTACTTTGAGGGCAATGGCCGCCGCGAAGGTCTGGGAGCTGAGCTTTATGCTCGCGGACTCCTACAGTCCACTCCAAGTGCGGACGAGGCAACCATTACGCTCAATACCCTCTTCAAGGTGGACAAGGATTCTAAGACGCGTCTACACACATATAACTTCAAGGAACGCGTTCAAAATGCAGAAGACCTGCAACACTATGTCCATGGTATGTTTGACATGATCTACACCCTAGATTACCTAGAAGGTACCTCTATGCTGAAGCAGAGCGATGATGCTAAGCTTCAGTGGTTCAGGAAGATGGAGAATTACTATGTTACAGATAAGTATGGTAAGGAGACCCATGCTGGTAACCAGACGCGAAGCTTTACTGCTGAAGAAATCAAGCAGCTGAAGACCTTTAACTCCCTGATTGAAAATGATGTCATCACTCGTCGGGAGAACAAGGACAGTGGTAGATATGGACGAAATGGCTACCTCAGTCTCAGCCTCTTCTCACCAATTTACTCAGCTTTGAGCAATCCGAATGGAGCGCCGGGTGATGTCATGTTCCGCCGGACGGCCTATGAGTTGCTGGCAGCCAAGGGTTACCATGAAGGATTTATCCCTTATGTTTCTGGTAAGTACTCTCAGGAAGCCTTCGATGAAGGCAAGAAAACGTGGGACGGATGGTCTGGAAGAGATGTCGGTCTCGTGACAGACCAGAAAGTCTTGGAAAATGTATTTAAGGGTGAATATGACTCCTGGGTAGCCTTTAAGAAAGCTATGTATAAGGAGCGGATTGATAAGCTGACCAAGCTCAAGCCAATCACCATCGAGTACGAACTCAGAAATCCAAACAGTACTAAGAAAGTAACCATTCGCTCTTATGCAGACATGCAAAGGCTGATGGACGCAGCAGTAGCAGAGGATGTACGAAACATTACCAATGCTACCAGTCGTGTTGATGCTAGCTGGGTCAACCTGCTCAAGAAGAAGATTTATAATGCTTATCTTCGCGAGACAGATGACTTCAGACAGTCAATCTTTAATAAGTAAGCAATAAGTTGTTTTCCGTATATGTTTAAAAATACCTAGACTATAAAAAGTCTAGGTATTTTTTCTGCCATTTATTTCTAATATATCAATATTAATCCATCCGAGTTAGATAAAAAAACAATTTGTAACTTTTTTGTAACGAAAGTAGACAAAGAATAGAAAAATGATAATAAAAATTGCAGTTTACAAGGCGTAAATTATAATTTTTATGTTATAATTGATATGTATATGTCATATTTGCTTATCATATACGAGTACTATCATTTTTAGTTTGGTAATAAATCTTGATTTATTACCGGTTGGTTGAAAATGAGGGGGTAGACAGGTGATGGTGTGCCTGCCAGCATTTGTCTAAAATAAAATATAAAAAGAAGGAGGACCGCATTCAAGGTGAAACAAACTTATCATAAAGTGTCTCATGCTCTGATGACTTTGCTGCTTTTGGTATCAACCTTTCTTCCCTTGTTAAGCTCAAGTCCTAGGGTTTCTGCTGCAGAGTTAGGTGAAAGTGATTATCAGCTAACTACTGATGTTACCATTAATACTAATCCTTTAAAGGATACAGGCTACGGTGAAGGTAAATTTTACATTGCTCCGACCTATACATTTGAGGATAGCAAAGTATTAAATAATGGCGATACCATGGTTTATCGTGTTCCATCACAGTTCAAAATTGAGCGAACTTTGGAGGAAAACATAAGTGCACCAGATGGTACTGTTGTTGCCAAGTTGGTGACAGATCCTGTTACCAATACAGCGACCATTACTGTCACAAATGCTGAGTATTTTGCGAAAATGCCAGATACCAAGCGTATTCAATCTTCTTTCACAGTGGTTTGGGCTGATAATATGCCTTATGACCAAGAGCAAGAAGTTAATTTCCCAGGTGCTAGAACCTATAGGCTGAAGCGTATCAAGGTTGATGAAGAACCTCAGGGGTATTCCAAGTGGGGTGTTCAGGATTCTAAGGATCCTAACTATGTCAACTGGCGTATCCGTGTCAATCGTGATGTCCAAAATCTTGGTCAAGTTGTCATTGAGGACGCTATTCCAGAAGGCCAAGAGCTGGATGAAGATTCAGGGATTACAGGTTACTACTTTACTGAGTGGGAAGGTGCTTCTGGCACCCGTCAATCATTTAATCCGAGCCAGATTGTGACAATCACTGACTCCAATCATTTCACAGTTAATGCTGGGGATTTGAGCGGAAGAGGTATTTATGTTATCTACCGGACACGTTTGACAGAGCCAGTTGATAAGGTGACCAAAAAAGCCTTTAACGATGTAACTGTTACGGCTAATGGACAAAAGATGCCAGATTTAGTATCACGTCCATTTGCACCTTTGACAACTCTTGATGGTGTCGGGGAAGGTACCCGTTCGGATGAAGTTATCTTCAAAGTCAAAAAGGAATTGACTGGCCGCAATTTGGCAGATGGTGAATTTACTTTTGATTTGATCAATAAGGATGACAACGACAAAGTTGTTCAAACGGTAACAAACAAAGACGGTGCCGTAACCTTTAAGAAACTTCGTTTCAAAAAAGAAGGAACCTTTAACTACGTCATTCGTGAACGAGCAAGCAATCTGCCAGGTGTGACAAACGATGCCAATTCAGACATCAATGTTACTGTTACTGTAACAGACAACAACGGCGTTAAGACAGCAGCGGTTACCTATGACCGTGAGGCTTTCACCAATACATACAAGTTAGAGCCAGCGACAGCAACAATTACTGCTAAAAAAGTTCTGGATGGTAAAGCACTTGAAGCTGGTAAGTACACTTTCAAGCTGACTGAAGTTGGTGGAAATAACGTGGAACTTCAAGCAACAAATGACGCCAATGGTAATATCAAGTTTCCTGAAATCAACTATGATAAAGAAGGGACTTATACCTACAAGCTGACAGAAGTAGCTGGAAATGAAGCGGGAGTGACTTATGACAGTGCAGAACATACTGTGACTGTCACAGTGACTGAAAACAATGCCAAGTTGGAAGCTGCTGTTACAGGTAACAATCCAACATTCACCAACAGTTATAAAGACTATGGTGTCAGCTATGAGTTTCTCAGCTCTAACCCAGCCTATCCAAACCTGCCAAAAGAAGTAACGGATTTGCTTCCAGCAGATACCAATCGCTACACTAGTGGTACTAATGTAGACGCTAAGCAGCCTGCTAAAACAAGTGTTACAGTTACTGAAGGCACATGGACTTTTGAAGGCTATGCAGAAACGAATGCACAGACTGTTGCGGATAAGGACCTTAAATTTACCGGTAAATGGAATTTCACTCCAGCACCGAAATATAAGGTAACGTATGAATTTGTAAGCGAAGATCCGAATCGCGCCTTACCAGCAGAGGTAACAGAATTGTTGCCGACTGATGCCAATGAATACACAGATGGTACTGCAGTTCAAGCGGTTCAGCCAGCTAAGGATTCTATTGAAGTAACTGGAGGTACTTGGAAATTCCTTAAATATGACGCGGATAGTAAAACTATTGCAGGCTCAGATGTCAAATTTACAGGCACATGGACATTTGAAGCTAGACGTCCACAAGGACCAACACCACCACTATCTTCTTCAGATTCTACACCACCGTCATCATCTGGTGACAAACCAGTCGGTTCGACTGATGGAACCCCAGGTAATTCATCAGATAAAGATGGAAAAGATGTTCGTGGATCAGCAACTGGCAAAAAAGTTTTGCCGAAAACTGGCAGTGAAACATCTATCTTTGCGATAGCAGCAGGATTTGCACTGATTCTTTTATCAGCTCTTGTCTATCGTTTCAAAAAAGCTAATTAATTTTAGCTAAACGAATCATCTCAGCTAGCTGAGATGATTTTTTCTTGTCTTTGTCATCATCTAAATGGCTGTTTTTTACGGTATCTGATATTTGCTAAGCTTGATTTCACAGTCAATGAATACTTTAAAATAAAAGAGAATTCTTGTTTTATAAAGAAGGTTTGTTATAATAAAATGAGAAAAAGTTTCTTTGTTTAAAGGGAGATGTTGATGAAAAATAAGAAGTTTAGGGTGATTCCTTTTTTGCCCCTAGTTTTGTATCTACTGGTGTATCTGTACGGTTATTCGGGAATTGAGCCAGAGCCGGAGGTTGCTTATGGTTATCTTTATCTTTTTCTTTTTTTAGTTCCTGTTGTCATTGCTTATTTTGTACTTGCTGTTATGAATTTTGCAACACTGATGGGGGAAGTTACTTATTTATTCAAAGGACAGCTGCTAGGGCATCTCTATCGGCTTTACTTTTCTATCTTTTTCTTTTCGATTTTGTTTTGCGGTCTTAATTATTATCAGTTGATGGCTCCATATGGCTCTCAGATAAAAATTAGTGCTGGAGAAGCTTATAATCCCCTAGCACCTTATGCCATTCCTATCTTGCTTTTTCTCTTAGGATTGTTGGGCAATCTCTTCTTTTGGGAGTTGCAAAAGATTGAATTTCAGGAGGAGAAAGAGCAGCAGTACGGCGATAGTAATTGAGGGGTTTTTATTGCACTTAATCATTAAAAGCCTGCTGAAAAAACTACTAGCTCAGGCTTTCTTTGTGCTATAATAAAGAAAAACGATGAGGAGACATTCATGAATCAAACTGTTCAATATTTACAAGAATTAACGGCTATTCCTTCCCCAACAGGCTTTACGGCTGAGGTGGCAGACTATCTAGTGAAAACACTGGAAAAAATGGGCTATGAGCCTGTTCGGACCAATAAAGGCGGCGTCCATGTTGTAGTTAAGGGTGAAAATGATGCCCAGCATCGGGTAGTGACTGCCCATGTAGATACACTGGGGGCTATTGTTCGAGCTATTAAGTCTGACGGTCGTCTCAAGCTGGATCGGATTGGCGGTTTCCCTTGGAATATGATTGAAGGAGAAAACTGTCTGGTCCATGTGGCTAGCAGTGGTAAGACTATCAGTGGGACTATCTTAGTTCACCAGACTTCCTGCCATGTCTATAAGGATGCTGGGACGGTTGAACGTACTCAGGACAATATGGAAGTTCGTTTGGATGAAAAGGTGACAAGTGAGAAAGAAACTCGCGATTTAGGAATCGAAGTAGGTGATTTTATTTCCTTTGATCCTCGTACCACAGTTACCGAGTCAGGCTTTATCAAGTCTCGCTTTCTGGATGACAAGGTCAGCGCAGCTATTTTGCTCAATCTTTTGCGAGTTTATAAAGAAGAAAATATTCAGCTTCCGGTGACGACTCATTTTGCTTTCAGTGTCTTTGAAGAGGTTGGTCATGGGGCTAACTCAAGCCTGCCGGAGCAAGCTGTAGAGTATCTGGCTGTTGATATGGGGGCTATGGGTGACGACCAGCAGACAGATGAGTATACGGTTTCCATCTGTGTCAAGGATGCATCAGGACCTTATCACTATGGCTTCCGTCAGCATTTGGTAAATTTAGCCAAGGAGCAAGACATTCCTTATAAACTGGACATCTATCCATTTTACGGATCAGATGCCTCTGCAGCCATGAGCGCAGGAGCAGAAGTCAAGCATGCTCTGTTAGGCGCTGGCATCGAATCCAGCCATTCTTATGAGCGTACCCATATTGATTCAGTTGTTGCGACAGAGCGTATGGTGGATGCATATCTAAGGAGTGGCTTAGTTGAGTAGGTGAACTTCATTCCATCTTATTGGCGGGGATTTTTATGTAATGTCAATTCTATAGAAAACAGGAGCTCTTCCTCAGCTATCTCAAAGGCTAGAAACTTAAAAACCGATTCGTCAGTGCACTGCGAATCGGTTTTTAGTTTGTTATATGTAAGAAAATTGATTACCTAACACTCCAGACACTTACTGATTTTTCCTCCACAGGAAATTCTCCCCAGCCTTGGTCGTCAATGGTTACGATTTGGGAGCTGTTGCCCAGATAGTCGCTGAATTCTCTGCCAGCCCATTCTGAACCGACAAGCATGGATTTGCTGGCTGCTTGGTCATTACTGATAAGGACAGCGATTGGCTGACCATCGTCCATACCTTGGCGAGTCCAGCCAATACAGTTGGCATCGTCAAAGTAGTCGGTCTGCTCACCATAGGCAAGATTGAGGCGGATGTCTAGGAGCTTATCTAGCACATCCTGAAAACTTTCTTGAGCAAATTCTCCGATAATGCCATAGTAGTCTCCATAAAAGACACATGGTAACCCAGCTTCTCGCAAAAGTATAAGGGCATAGGCCGCTGGCTTGAACCATTCTTCGACGGTAGACTCCAAAGCCTGACCTCTCTGAGTATCATGATTATCTACAAAGGTCACAGCTGATTCGGGGTGATTATTTGCAAGTGTCTGGTCAAAAATAGTTCGCAGGTCATAGTCTGCTCCAGATTTGCTGGCATCAAATAAATTATGATGAAGTTTAACATCGACTAGGTCAAAGCGGTGGTCAATATTTTCTAGATAATCATTATTGGCCTTCTCGTCGCTATTCCAAAATTCCCCAAAGACATAGAAATCTTCACCGTATTTTTCAGTAATATCGCGGATGAAATTCTTCATAAAGAAAGAATCAATGTGTTTGACAGCATCTAAGCGAAATCCATGTACACCAGTGCTTTCAATGAACCAATGGGCCCAGTCGTAGAGATTTTGGATGACTTCAGGGTGCTTGAAATCAATATCCGCATACATGAGATAGTCATAGTTGCCGTTCTCATTGTCTACTAGCTCATCATCTGCCCAACCTTTATTGTCCCCTTGGATGAGAAAAATGCCTGACTTGTTGTTTTTGGCATCATAGTCAGTGCCGGTGAAGTGGTACCAGTGCCATTCGAAGTCATTGTATGTTTTATTGCGGCCTGGGAAGACAAACTTAGTCCATCCTTTGATCTCGAAAGGTTCTGACAAGACCTTTGTGCGGTCGTTAGGATCAACTTCAACAACAGTAAAACGCTCTTTGTAATCTGCTGCGGCCTTGTGATTGAGGACTACATCTGCAATAGCTTCGATACCGTTCTGGCTAAGTGCTTCAATCGCTCGGAGGTATTCTTCTTTCAATCCATACTTGGTGCGGACGGTCCCTTTTTGATCAAATTCACCCAAATCAAAAAGGTCGTATACACCATAGCCGACGTCATTAGAGCCTGTTCCTTTGAAGGCTGGTGGCATCCAGACTTTGCGAATTCCTTTCGCTGCTAAGTTTGGTGCATCTTCTGCCAAGCGATTCCAATGCTGACCATCATCTGGCAGATACCATTCAAAATACTGCATTAAGGTTTGGTTTTCCATATAAATTTTCCTCTTCATTCTCACTGATTGGCTTTATTGTACCAAAAGAAGCAGAAAGGCGCAATCGTTTGCGTCTTTCTGCTTCTATAGATATTTTGACATCTTTCATAGATAAAAGATAGAATAGATTGAAATAAAAGCGCTTACATAGTATAATGGACTTATTATAAAAGATTTTATCTAAAGAAAGGTGTCTTTATGAGAAAGAAAAGACTAGTTACATTACTCCTACCAAGTTTGTTACTTGCACCTTTGGTATTGGCGCAAGCTGTTCAGGCGGATGAGGCGACTCAAGCTAGCAGCGAGCGCACGGACAATCTCAAGACAGAAACAGTTGCAAAGGCTTCTGAAACTGGCTCCAAGGACCAAGAGTCAACGGCAGTAGAAACTTCAAATCAGACTTCTTCAGAAGATTCGGTGCAGGAAAAGCAAGACAAGGCACCGCTTGCGGCTGAGGGAACGGTACCTAGCCTTAGCCCAGCGCAGGAGCAGGAGCTTCTTGCTTTGGCTAAAGATGTCAGCTCAGCACCCTCCGCTGCCTCAACTGCTGTGAAAGGCCAAGATTTATCTGCCTATACTAGCGTTCTTTCAAATCCTTCCCTCTCAGATAAGGAAATAACCCTGCAAGAGGCTGTGGATGAGTTACTCAAGTGGGCAGCAGTCAGTGATTCTCAGTTGGGGAGCAGTGCCGAGGATAGAGCAAATCTTGCAAAGAGTCTGGGGATGATTGAAAAAGAGGCTGATTTGACAGCCAGTGTCCAGGGTGCTAATCTGCAATCTATGTATTCGGTTGCCAAGCGACTGCATGATGCTTATCGCTCCGAAAAGAAAGAGCCCCTCTTTTTGAATGGTCGTTCACAGCCAATTTTTCCATATAGTAGTGGTGAAGACAGATA
>ERZ781275.1127-NODE-1127-length-21005-cov-3.251026_pt1 | contig 21005 bp, 22 predicted proteins | sample MGYA00375853_ERZ781275 | MGnify/ENA primary metagenome ERZ781275 (study PRJEB29790, sample SAMN03653691) | human gut metagenome | host: Homo sapiens | place: USA: Dallas, Texas | collected 2012-07-23 | study: EMG produced TPA metagenomics assembly of the Gut...
AGATATGATTGGTTTGATACGACAGGATTTGTATTATTTAGCCTCCAGCTGGAAGCCATTACTACTGTCTGCCCTCATCATTGGCGGATTTTCTACCTGGAAAGGCTTTGGAGCGATTCTAATTGTGATCTTGCCCACCTTTTTCGGATTGAGCGTGATGGGATGCATTCAGATGGATGCACAGAACAAATGGTACGACTATTACCGGGTTCTTCCCATTTCCTTCCGCAATGTTGTGGCAGCTCGTTATTTCGCATATCTGACGTTTACGGGCATCGGTTTCCTGATAACCGTTGTGTACGGTTATGTGATTCAATTTACAATGGGAATTACCACTTTGGGAACCCGGTTTGCTATGTGGCAGGGATTCTCAATGGGCATTGCACTGGCATTGAGCTTTGCAGCTGTCTTTATTCCTGCCACCTATTACAATAAGGGCGAGAAAATGGAGGTATCCATGATGATGAGCGGTTTTGTTTCCTTTGGAGCTGTATATCTTGCCAGCAAGCTGCTGATGCTGTTTGGTATTCAGCTGATGGATTATGCAGATATGTTTCTTCAGATAAGTACACTGTGCGTAATAAAGCAGCAACCTACAGAAACAAAAGAAAAAAGCAATCACAGGAGGAGAAGATGAGAAACATTACGAAGGAGCAGCTGGAATCTGCGCATAAGGAAATCGTGGCGATTATCAGAAAATGTGAGAACATGGAAGGAAAATTCGCAACAGGTACCTCGCAGCATACCTTATTGAAAAATCGGTTGTTTTCCATGCATGTGGCAAAGCAGCTGATTGAAGAAAAGCTGTCATTGCAAATGCGTACTGCGGATGAGAATGCAAAAATAATTCCCCTTCAGGAATTCGCCTCTGCCATAGAGCCGGTTCGCTCTATCATCAGAAAATGCAGTAAGGCACAAAGTAAATATGAAAAGGAAACAGCCAATTTTAATCGCTATGAGCCAATGATTCATGCGATGCAAATTGCAGAGCAGCTGCTTGAGGAGCAGCAGTTGCAGCAGGAAGCAGAAGCTTGCTAAAGCAGACATACACCAATTATAGAACGAAGCACATATAAGCTAAAAGTGGAATCACATGTAGGAGCCCTTTGCAGCTATATGTGTTTTTTCTGCTTTTTCCATAGGAAAAAAATTCCTGTCAAAAATCTGTTGACTCTCCCCCTACAGGAGCATGTAAGCTGAACATGGAAGGAGGAATGGCAATGAAAAGTATTGAGGTTTCAAATTTAACGAAAACATATAACGGAAGAGCGGTGGTTGACAAACTCAGCTTCTCCGTTGACGCAGGAGAGGTGTTCGGCCTGCTGGGGCATAACGGTGCTGGCAAGAGTACAACGATTGATTGTATACTGGGACTTACAAAGCCGGACAGCGGTAGTGCCCGTATTTTGGGACAGGATGCAGCCAAACACAGAAAAACGTTGTTTGAGCATGTCGGAGTTCAGCTGCAGCATGAGGCACACGCAAACAACATTCGCGTTTGTGAGGTATGCGAGGAAACCGCGGCTCTGTATCATGACCCTGCAGACTATCACATGCTCCTGAAGCAGTTTCAGCTGGAAGCATTCACCAATCAGAAGGTAGAACAGCTGTCAGGAGGTGAGCGGCAAAAGCTTTCCGTTGTCGTAGCACTGATTCCAAATCCGCAGGTGATTTTTCTGGATGAGCTGACGACCGGTCTGGATGTAGCTGCCCGCCGCGAGGTATGGCATATTCTGAAAACATTGAAGCAAAAGGGAATGACGATTTTTCTGACGACGCACTATATGGAGGAGGCCGAGAATTTATGTGACCGGGTTCTCATTCTGAAACAGGGCAGAAAATTATGTGAGGGTAGTGTTGAAGAGCTTATAGAAAACAGTCCCTATGAAAACCTGGAAGAAGCGTATTTATGGTACAGTGAGGAGGAAGTGAACATATGAAACGATTTCTGACATTTTTAAAGGTGGAAGGGAAGCTGAGTCTGCGCTGTCCGGATGGCATCATTTTCGGAATCGGTATGCCGATCGGCGTGCTGCTTCTGATTGCAGTCGTTGCCGGTTCACAATCCGCAGGCGGTGCAGATTATTCCTTTTTACAGAGCGCATTTGCGTCGCTGCTGACGGTGGGAATCTGTGCGACGGCTTTTATGGGGCTGCCGCTGACGATTGCAGATTACCGTGATAAGAAAATTCTGAAGCATTTCTTTGCGACACCGATTCGTCCGCTTATGATTCTGTCTGTTCAGGTGGTGATTGGCATGCTGACGGCATTCTTCTCAGCAGCTCTGGTTTCTCTGCTGGCAGTCTTCGGCTTTGGATATCGGATGGAAGGAAACCCATTCCTTTTCATAGGTGCATTTCTGCTGGTCATGCTGTCCATGTACAGCATCGGCATGATTCTGGCCAGCTTATGCAAAACGGTGAAAATTGCGAACGTCGTCACAACCTTCGTCTATTTTCCCATGCTGTTCTTATCGGGCGCGACCATTCCCTTTGAGCTGTTTCCGGATGCTGTACAAAAGGTATGCAATGTCCTGCCGCTAACACATGGTATTAAGCTGTTAAAGGCGGTTTCCTTGAATACATGGAGTGAGGAGATATGGATATCTGTCGCCCTTCTGATTGTATTCGCAGTTGTCGGCTGTATCATTTCTGTAGTATCATTTAAATGGGATTAAGAAAGGCGGGGCACCATTATGAATAAAGAATTTTTCTGTCATCAGGATCTATCGGAAAAGCTGTACCGGATTGGTGTATTTTCACAAATGAACCGCATTACGGTGAAAACACTGCGACATTATGATGAAATCGGTTTACTGAAGCCTGCCTATGTGGATGAGGATAGCGGATATCGTTACTATACATCCGATCAGCTGCTGCCGCTGCATAAGATACTGGCTCTTCGGGATATGGGATTTTCTCTGGAGGAAATACGCCAGGTGTGTAACGGAGCATCGCAGGAACAGCTATTACGGAGAAGAAAACAGGAGCTGCTGAAAATCATGGCGGAAGCAAGCGAAAAGCTGGCACGCGTGGAAGGCTACCTGATTGGAGGACATCTGGATGATGATTACCGTGTGATTTTGAAATCACTGCCAGCGGTAACGATTGCCAGTATGCGGGTACACCTCGACAGCTACGCGGATTTGTTTTATAAAATGCCGGATATGGGGCTGGAAATGGAAAAGGCTGGTTGTGAATGTAAGGAGCCGGAGTACTGCTTTACCGTGTATTATGATGACGAATATCGCGATCAGGATGTGGAGGCGGAAATCTGCGAGGCGGTTACCGAAATGAAAGAGGATCGCGGTGATTTGAAATTTCGAGAGCTGCCGGCAGTTGAGCTTGCTGCTTGCGTCATGCATAAGGGATCGTACCGCACACTGCCGCTGGCATATCGTGCTGTCGTTTCCTTCATCGAGGACAGCGGCTACGAGATTATCGGTCATCAAAGAGAATCATATATTGATGGTATCTGGAATAAGGACAGTGAGGAGGACTGGCTCACAGAAATCCAGTTTCCTGTGCGCAGGATACAGAAAACCTAAATCACTAAACAGGATAAAAAGCATGGAATCTTTTAAAAAGGAATCCATGCCTTTTGTATAGCATTCTTTTTCAGTCAGACCTTGCAGTATCATAGCAGCCTGCACGTAGGGCGATCAGCTTCCAGATGTCCTGATACAGGGCGCCTTCATCCTCTACGTCTATCATTAGCCAGCGCTGTCCGTTGCCTTCTGCTGTTTCATGAATGATTTCCTGCAGTGCAACATCGAGATGCGGCAGCAGCGCTTCCAGAAACGGTGCTTCTTTTTTACCGACGACGATCAACAGCGTGAAATACTGTTCCCGCGCATACAGGGTACAAAGCGTTTTGCCCCTTTTTTTGAATTTCATATTCCATCCGTATTCCCATGCGCATTTGCTGAATTCCATTTGCGGTTCACAGGAATAGACGGCCTTCATCGACTGCAGGAATTTCTCAAACAGTTGGTTATGGATGCGGGCGCTAAAATCCTCGATATGCGGGATGTGCGTGCTGTCCTGCTGTATATCCATACATTCCCTCCTTCGTATCTATGTTTATGATAACAGTATACAATTATTTTCACTGCTTGTCTTGTCACAGAATGCGCATGTCACTATGCTGCAATGCATATGCGAATAAAGCTATATCGCATTGGCTTAAGGTTTAAAATCGGACATGCGAATGATATAATGAAAAAAAGGCATTCTCTTTAAATGGAATCTGTGAGTGGGAATACTGAATACATTACTGTGAGCTGAAAGCTGCATAGGAAGCAGCGACTTGAAACGTGGAAAGGGAGTATAGCGGATGAAATATTTTGGTGAAGGATTGAGTGAACAGCATAAAAGGCTGCAGCATATCATTCGAAAGGAACAGGAGCTGGATGCAGCGAAGAAGCTTTTTCTTTCCATTCATGCGGCATTGCATTCATCCGCAATTTCCGAAATGCCCTGTAATGAGGTAGATGCTCTTCTGCAAGATTTACAGGAGTATGAATATGCAATCATGCCGACGAGTAAGGCGGAAACGATCGCCTGGGTAATCTGGCATATCGCACGTATCGAGGATTTGACAATGAATATGCTGGTGGCGAGGCAGGAGCAGGTATGGAATGCGGAGTGGAAGCAGCGACTGCATACCAAGCTGGAGGATACAGGCAATGCCTTGACAGATGATGACATCATGGAGTTTAGCAAAACGGTTTGTATCCGGGAGCTGCTGGCTTATCGAAATGCAGTCGGATGCAGGAGCAGACAGCTTGTACAGGAGCTCACATTTGAGGATATGAAACGTCATGTTTCACAGCATGATCTTGCACGGATTCGTTTATGCGGGGGTGTCTGTGAGCATCCGGATTCCTTATGGCTTTTAGAATTCTGGGGGAAAAAGGATGTTGCCGGTATTCTTTTAATGCCGCCAACCCGTCATATGCTGCTGCATCTGAATGACTGCTGTCGCTGGAAGCTGGAAATCAGAAACAGAAAGCACCTGTATCGCAGCTGAGAAATACATTGCTGTATGCAAGGTATCAGGCGCAAAGGAAAAACGGATAGGGAAAGCATAGTGCGCTTACTCGATTCTGGATGTTTAGAATATAAGAGAATTCAAAATGACTGTATTTGTTCATTGGAAATTGAATTCTCTTTTTTTCATCAATTCTTCTAGCAGGAAACCCAACGAAAAAACGAAAATGTTAACCGCAATGAATATTTTATATATATCCTGAAGCAAGAAAGAGGCAGGTGTGGTTTTTCGTTTAGGATAAACAGAATGCAGGGAATCAACGTTTATGCTGTTGGTGAAACGCTGCAGGGATGCTTGCATATAGAATCCTGTGTCTTTTCACGTAGTACAAGAGCCGAAGTGCATTTACAATGAATGTATCCTACATGAAATACACACAATGCAGTAGGCTTCTTATGATATTGAGGGGACTGCTTCTGTACGTGTGGCTTTGAATGGATAAAAGTCGGAAAAGATCTTTGCCATGTTCAGGAAGCATAGCAGTTTACTCGGCTTTATCAAACAAATCATTGTTTACGTAAAGCAGGCGGCTGTCTGTTTTTTTAGATAGGAACCTTGATTCGAAGAATAAAAACGTACAAAGCAGCCTTGCTTATCTGGCAAAGCTGTTTAAAAGCTTGCGCATGTGATAAATGACTGCATCCGTTGAATTGCCGTATCCCGTTTTTTAAGAAGTCTCGATTTTCAAAAAGTCATAGCGTATTAAGCAATCGCCTTACCCTGCGCATCTAGCTGCATATGCGCTTGATTCCTTTGCTTTGACAGACATCTGATTTCTTGATGTGCATCGCTTTCTGCGAATACATGGAATTGGAAATATTTACAGCCTGCCTGATTGTGACAGTTTTGTCACAGACATAGACAGGGCGGTATTTATTTTTTATAATACAGAAAAGGAAAGGTTGCGGGTGCTTATGAAATTGCTGTTTGTTGAGGATGACCAGGCCATTGCGATGGGGCTTGTTTACACACTGAAAAAGGAAGGCTATGAGGTAGTGTGGTGCGACCGTAAGCATTCGGCACTGCAGCAGCTGGATCAGCAGATATTTGATTTGCTTCTGCTGGATGTCGGACTTCCCGATGGCAGTGGATACGATATCTGTACATATGCAAAAAGCCGACAGGATGTGCCGGTACTGTTTTTGACTGCGCTGGATGATGAGGGAAATGTCGTGATGGGGCTGGATATGGGTGGTGACGATTACATTACAAAGCCGTTTCGTATCAATGAGCTGCTCAGTCGGATGCGAAGCGTACAGCGCCGCTATCACCGGCAGGAGGAGGATATTGTTCAGATCCAGTATCTCAGCATTTATCCGAAACAGGGAAAGGTATACAAGGAGCAGGAGGAGGTGCTCCTGACAGCGCTGGAATACCGCCTGCTTATGGTGTTTGTCAATCATCCGCAGCAGGTGCTCAGCCGTTCACAGCTGCTGGAGGGGATTTGGGATGTTGCCGGTGATTTTGTCAATGACAATACTTTGACCGTTTATATCAAACGTCTTCGTGAAAAGCTGGAGCGCGATCCGCAAAATCCGACAATCATTGTGACGGTGCGGGGAATGGGATACCGGTTGGAGCTGCATCATGCTGCGTAATCGGGAGCTGCGTATTGCTGTTTGGATCAGCCTTGCTGTTATGCTCATCACCGCCTGTCTCCTGCTACAGATTTCTTCGATCGCCATGCTTATCGCGCTGTTTTCCCAGGGGCTGCTACTGGGGATATATCTGCTACTCAGCCAATACCGGTATACACAGCTGAAAACGCTGTCGATGTATTTGCAGCAGGTTTATCAGGGGGACGGCGCTCTTGATATCCCGCAATACAAGGAAGGGGAGCTTAGCATACTGCATAGTGATCTCTACAAAATCACGCGCACGTTGCAGCTGCAAAAGGAGAGTCTGCAAAAGGATAAGCTGTTTCTTGCTGATTCCCTTTCGGATATTTCCCACCAGCTGAAAACACCGCTGACCTCGATGATGGTGATGAGTGAGCTGCTGAAGGATGAGCATCTCTCCAAGGAGCAGCATGATCAGTTCGTGGATGCTTTACGCCAGCAGCTCAAGCGTATTGAGTGGCTGGTTTCCACGCTGCTGAAGCTGTCCCGGATCGATGCGCAGGTGCTGCAGTTTCATCCGCAGCAAATATCAGTGTATCAGCTTTTACAGGAAAGTCTGGAGCCTTTGCAGATTCTGATGGAGCTGAAGGAGCAAACCTGTACGCTTGTCTGTGATAAAGCGCTGTGTGTGATAGTGGATGTTCGCTGGAGCGTGGAGGCATTGGTGAATATACTGAAAAACTGTGTAGAGCATACACCGCAGCAGGGAGCTCTTCATATTTCGGTACAGGACAATCCACTGCATACCTGTATCCGCATTCAGGATGGCGGAGAGGGGATTCCTGCGGACGAGTTGCCGCATATATTCAAACGCTTTTACAGAGGCAGGCATGCCTCCAAGGACAGTGCGGGAATCGGTCTTGCCATGAGCAAGGCAGTTTTCCAGCAGCAAAATGGCGATGTCGAGGCGCTTTCCAATGAGCAGGGAGCCTGCTTTCTCATTCGCATATACAAGGATGTGACAATTTTGTAAGTGCACCATCACGAAGGAGTCATAAAAGTACGATATGCTAAAGAGGAGGAGGTAGCTTATGGAAATTTTAAGAGTAGAGCATTTATCGAAACGATATGGACAGGGGGAGGCGCAGGTGAGCGCACTGGATGATGTGTCCTTCCGTGTGGAGCAGGGCGAATTCGTCGCCATTGTGGGGCCGAGCGGGAGCGGAAAATCCACGCTGCTGCATCTGCTGGGCGGTGTGGATCAGCCAAGCAGCGGAAGGGTTTATGTGAGTAACAAGGATATGTATGCGCTCGATGAAACCGCACTGGCGATTTTTCGCAGAAGACAGATCGGTCTTATCTATCAGTTTTATAATCTGATTCCCGTGCTGAATGTGGAGGAAAACATGACACTTCCCCTGTTGCTGGATAATCGCAGAGTCAATGAGCAGCAGCTGGACAAGCTGGTGCAGGCACTGGGGTTGAAGAAACGATTACACCATCTGCCCAGTCAGCTCAGCGGTGGTCAGCAGCAGCGCGTTTCCATCGGCCGTGCATTGATGGCATCCCCGGCAATCGTACTGGCGGATGAGCCGACCGGTAATCTGGATCGTGCCAACAGCAGAGAAATCATCGAATTGCTGAAACGCCTGCACGATGAGCTGCACCAGACACTGATCATCATCACACATGATGAAAGCATCGCTTTGCAGGCGGATCGTATTTTAAAAATTGAGGATGGTCACATTGTACGTGATGAGGTGATTCGTCGATGAATATCATACAGAAGGTGACATGGAAATGTATGAAGGCCAGCAAGCGAAGAACGATGGTTACCATCTTTGGCGTTATCCTGTCCGTTGCCATGATATCTGCAGTGTCCGTTATCGCGCAATCCTTTCAGGATCTGATGCTGCGCAATGCCCGTGCCAATTTTGGTGAGTTTGAAATGGAATTTTATGATGTTCCCGCCAAACAGGCAGAGAAGCTGGTACAGGATGCCCGTGTAAAGGAAAGTCTGATTTCCTATCAGGACACCTATGCATATCTCAAGGACGTAAAGGATACAAAGCGAAAATACATACAGCTTCAGGTCTATGATATGGAGCACCTGCATCTGAATGCCTTGCAGCTGGTAAAAGGAAAGCTCCCCCGGCATAAGAATGAAATTCTGTTGTCGGAAAGCTTTATGGAGACAAGCGGTACCTCGTGGGAAATCGGAGAGAGTATCACGCTGCCGATCGGTTATACGATACAGGAGGATGGCAAGCGGACGTACTCACAATGGAATGTGGCGGATGCAACCGATAAAAGCTTTCATCAAACTGGAGAGCGGACCTTTCAAATCACCGGTATCATAGATGATGGAAGGGTGCATTTCGGGAGTCAGAATTATGCCTTTTATCTGCCGTTTCAGGGAAATGAGGGAGATGTGGACAACCGGTATGTGATTTCCTTTACAATGAGGGAGCGCACTGCGGCTATATATGAGGATGCGCAGCAGCTTGCAGAGGATTACGGCTTGCGCGATGTGCATATCAATCCCAACAACACCCTGCTGATGTTTTACGGTATCAACGATGACAACGGCTTTATGACAACGATTACGCTTGCTACGGGAATTGTCTCCCTCATCATTATGATCGGCTCTATATCGCTGATTTACAATGCCTTTGCCATCTCACTTTCCCAGCGCAGCCGTTATTTGGGAATGCTGGCCAGCATAGGGGCCACGCGAAAACAGAAGCGCTCCTCCGTTTTCTTTGAAGCCTTTGTGATTGGAAGTATTGCCATTCCAATCGGTATGCTGGGTGGATATGCAGGTATCGGACTCACCTTCCTTTGTATTCAGCCGCTGATTCAGGGAATGTTTGAAGCTACCGTAAAGCTGCAGCTTGTCATCACGTGGCAGAGTGTGCTGGTTTCTGTTCTGTTTTCCTCCATCGTCCTGCTGATCAGTGCCTGGCTTCCTGCACGACGCGCATCCCGTATCACGCCAATCGATGCGCTGCGGCAGAATCAGGATGTCAGTATACGGGCAAAGGATGTGCGAGGAACACGCTGGATTCGCCGATTTTTTGGCTTTTCCGCAGAGCTTGGCGCAAAAAATATGAAGCGAAGCAGACACCGCTATTATGCAACCCTGTTTTCGCTGATTATCAGTATGGTTCTCTTTATGACAGCCTATAGCTTCTCCACCTTTATTGCGCAGGCCTTTTCGATGGCACAGGGGGAAATTCCAGCCGATGTAACAGGAGGAATGAGTGGCTACAAACAGCAGGAAAAGGAAACAATACGAAAACAGCTTTCACAGCTTTCCTATGGTGATGCGTTTCTTTATATGGAAAGCGTAACGCTGCAGGATCATTCAGACGCAGCCTACAGTAAGCAGCTCCAGCAGCGTTTGGATTATGGACAGCGTCTGAGTCTACAGGTTATCGCTTTGGATGGTGAGAGCTTTTCCCGCTATGCGAAGCAGGCCAATGCATCCATAGAAGACGCTACAGGTGAAGCTGTGCAAGCAATTCTGTTAAATAAGCTGACCTATAAAAAGGAGAATACCTATACCGATTACCGGTTACTGAAGGATGCACAGAAGGGAATGACGCTGCAGGTTGGCAGGGAGGATGCAACCTATGAGACAGCAGTAAATATTGCGGCAGTCAGTGAGGTGCATCCGTGGTTTCTGCCGGCGAATGTCGATGAGCTGCACACCATCTATCTGATCACGAATGAGCAGTCCATGCAGGCGCTGAAAAAGCAGCTGCATATCACAGAGGACATGCTGTCGATGAACTTTCAGTATCGCTCCTCTCAGCCCTATGCACTGGAGAACGAGCTGACGCAGCTGCAGTCCCAGCATCCGTCCGGGACGATCTTCAAGAGCAATATTCGGGCATTGAAGGAGCGGCAGAACCAGCTGTCCCTGTTCCTGAATGTCTTCCTGTATGGCTTTGTAGTGTTGATTCTTCTGGTCAGCTCAGCCAATATTTATAACACGATTTCCACGGGGATTGCGTTGCGCAGACGGGAATTCGCCATGCTGAAATCTATCGGAATCACACCGCGTGCCTTTCATGCGATGCTCCGTACGGAAATTCTGCAATATCTGGGCAGAACCATGCTGCTGGGTATACCGCTTTCTTTGTTCATTCTTTACGGAGTATACGCCATTCTGCAGCATAATTTCGCCTTTGCCTTCACGATTCCATGGCAGGGACTGCTGTTTATCATCCTTCTGCTGGCGGCTTTGCTGTTTGCGAGCATGCGGATGGCACTGCATGCGATGAAGAAGGATAATCTGATGGAAACGATTTGACAGGAGAGCATATAAATGCTCTTCTTTTGCTTTACGCCCTGCAAGTAAACAAGCAGCTGGTTGTTTGTATAGGAAGCTGTCGTCTTATCGGTTTTGACTAGGAAATGATGTTGATACTGTTATCTCAAAAAGAGTGGAAGGAGTCTGGGAATGTATGTAAACCGCTATCATTTTGTGTTATAATTAGGAAAATGACAAAGGAGGAAGCTTATATGACATCCTATATTATGGCGATTGATCAGGGAACGACAAGTACCCGCGCCATTCTGTTTGATAAAGCCAGCAATATTGTGGGAGTTGCACAAAAGGAGCTGGAAAATTATTATCCGCATCCCGGCTGGGTGGAGCAAAATGCAAATGATATTTGGGCAAGTACGATTGGTGTTATGTTCGAGGTGCTGGCAAAAACCGGTGTAAAGGATACACAGATTGCTGCGATCGGTATTACCAATCAAAGGGAGACGACGGTTGTCTGGGATAAGGAAAGCGGTCAGCCGATTTATTTTGCCATCGTCTGGCAATCCCGGCAATCGGACACCTATTGCCAAAAGCTGAAGGAGGAAGGGCTGGAGGAGATGATTCGCGAGAAAACCGGTCTGCGTCTGGACCCGTATTTCTCTGCAAGTAAAATCCGCTGGATACTGGATCATGTCGAAGGCGCGCAGGCACGTGCGGAAAAAGGAGAGCTGTTGTTTGGCACGATGGATACCTGGCTGCTGTGGAAGCTGACAAAGGGGGCAAAGCATATCAGCGATGTATCCAATGCATCCCGCACAATGCTGATGAATCTGAAAACGCTGCAATACGATGATGAGCTGCTCAGGCTATGGAATATTCCGCGCTGCATGCTGCCGGAAATACGTGATTCCAGTGAGGTATACGGGGTGACCTCCGGTGTGTTTGATCATCCGGTTCCGATTGCAGCCTTGATCGGTGATCAGCAGGCAGCCTTGTTCGGGCAGACCTGCTTCGATGCGGGAAACGTAAAAAACACATACGGTACCGGCTGCTTCCTGTTGATGAATACAAAGGAGCGTCCGATTCATTCTGCCCATGGATTGATCAGCTGTGTCGGCTGGAGAATCAAGGGGGAAACGGATTATGTTTTGGAGGGCAGTGTGTTTGTTGCTGGAGCTGCCATACAATGGCTTCGGGACGGCTTGAAGATTCTGCACAGCAGTACAGAAAGTGAACAGCGTGCTCTGCAGGTTGCAGATAGTGATGGCGTGTACGTTGTACCGAGCTTTACCGGTCTGGGAGCTCCGTATTGGAAGCCGCAGGCGAAGGGCGGTATGTTTGGGTTGACCAGAGGAACGACACAGGAGCATATCATACGCGCTACGCTGGAATCTCTGGCATATCAGACCAATGATGTGCTGCAGGCGATGAAGCAGGACAGTGGTCTGGATATCGCACAGATGCAGGTGGACGGCGGTGCCAGCCGTAACGATTATCTGCTGCAATTTCAAAGTGACATCACCGATACATGCATTGTACGCTCCACCATCAGTGAAACAACCGCGTTGGGGGCAGCCTATCTGTCCGGGCTTGCCATGGGCTTCTGGAAATCCAAGGAAGAAATCCGTTCCCAGTTTCAGGTATCACGACGCTTTACACCACAGATGGATCCACAGCAAAGAGCTGCCTGTCTGCATGGCTGGAACAAGGCGATCCATGCGATTCTTGACTTTTGATGGGGATTGGAAAATATTAACTTGTGAAATCGTGAGCAAAACGGTTGACGATTCTTTATCATTTCTGTTACCATAGGATTGCCAGCATCATATCATACGATGAGGGACAAAGCGAAACGCTGTAATCATACAGCCACATGGAGGAGAATATTACAATGAAAAAACTCACAGTACTACTAGCAATGACAGTGTTACTAGCAGCCTGCGGCGGTAACTCCGAGCCTGAGAAAAAAGGAAACGGTGAATCCGCAAAAGACAAGAATGGAGACTACGCGACTGCTGAAATCACGGTACAGGGTGATGATGTCGTTGCCATCAATCTTGACGAAACAAAAGAGGGAAAATCCAAAAAAGAGCTTGGCGACAAATATGGAATGAAGGCCGCTAGCAAGAAAGCAAAAAAAGAATGGGATGAGCAGGTGGAATTCCTGGAGAATTACATTGAGAAAAACGGTCTGGACAAGGTTGAAATGAACGAAGCAGGATATCCTGTGAACGACGATGTTCTGGCTGGCTGCACCATCAATGTGAAAAGTCTGATGGATGCGGCGAAGAACGCTAAGGACAACGCAAAATAAAAATTGTATGTGAAAAGACGGAGATACCAGTTATCTTCGTTTTTTTACATCCGAATCGTTTATGCTCTGCTGCTGATTCATCCTATTCTGATACCAGCAAATAAGCAAAGGTGTCATACGAGCATGCAAACAGCGACCCAGATGTTCACAGGTGACGATAGATTGTCAGGCTTTGTTGTGAGCGTACGTGCATGGCGGCTGCTTTCAGCTTCATCGATCCGATAGATAAGCATAGCGATACCTGTATGACATGCATCTTACCATTAGAATACCGGTTATCAAACAATCGTTTCCTGCTGATTGTATGCCGTTTCTCTTAACAGGCTCCTGCTTTTATATTATAATGTACAAATAAAAGGGAAGGGAATATCTGAATGAAAAAACTACTTATACTGTGCTGTGCAGCTGTTATGCTGCTTGGCGGCTGCAGAATACAGGAACAAGCGCCGCAGCCAAAGCCGAAAGAAGAACATCCGGTTCGCAGTGTATCACTGAGCTTTACCGGAGATATCCTGATTGAGGACGCCTTATACAACTGGATGGGAAAGGGATATGATTTTAAAAACTATTTCGACAAGGTCGCACCTTACCTGGATGCTGATCTTGTTATCGGCAATCAGGAGGTTGTGCTGGGTGGTCACGAATTGGGCATTACAGGCAGTGATTATACCTTCAATGCACCTGAGGAAATCGCTAAGCAGCTCCCGGAGATCGGCTTTGATGTTTTGACCTTTGCCAATAATCACAGCTATGACCGTGGCATGCAGGGTATCGTGAATACCCGGAGGAATTTGGAGGATGTCGGTATCCAAACAACCGGTGCTTATGAACATAAGGAGCAGCGGGATGATATCCTTGTGGTGGAGCGAAACGGGATACGCTTTGCGATTCTTGCCTATACCTATGATACCAATCAGTGGATCGATGCGGAACACAGCTTTGCAGTCAATCATTTTCTCAATGAGGAGCATGTGTTTGATGACCGCTGTAAAAAGCAGCTGGCAAAGGATGTGCAGAAAGCGAAAGAGCAAGCGGACGTGGTCATTGCGGCGATGCACTGGGGAACCGAATTCACCTATGAGCTGGATGCTGCCCAGCGCGATGCTGCTGACTTTCTCAACGAGCAGGGCGTGGATATCATCATCGGCAACCATCCGCATTGTCTGCAAAGGGTGGAGACCTTAACGAATGCACAGGGAAAGGAAACCTTCGTAATGTATTCGCTGGGTAATTTTGTTTCAGCTGCTATGGGGGTTGATCGTGCCAGTGAAACCTTCACCAATATGTATGAAATCGGCGGAATCGTGCAATGTGACGTGGAATTGAATACAAAAACAGGAGAAACGACCGTGAAACATAAAAAAATGGTACCGATTGTCAATCACTTCGATGCCTCCTATGACAGCTTTGAGCTGCTGCCGTTTTCTTCCTATACGGAAGAGCTGGCGGCAAAGCATGGTCAGCGAACCATCAGTGCCGACTTTACCTATGCATGGCTCAGAGAACAGCTGAAGCAGCTGTATGATGGTGAAATTGCATGGCAGTAGTATAACGGCGTGGAATGCATAGCATACTAACAGCAGCGAAAGGATGATATGCATGAAAAAGCAGGTAATGATGCTGGGCCTTTCCGTACTGCTTTGCGGCTGCGGCGGAAAGAGCGTAGAAAAGGAAGGTACGGGAACCTTTACAAATGACAACGGGGAAAAGACGACGGCCAGAGTCAAATTAAAAAATGATAAGATTGCCGAGGTTGAAATTGATGAAACCGCCAAGGGTAAGGATAAGACCAAAAAAGAGCTTGGTGAGGAATATGGTATGAAGCAGGCCAGTCCGATTAAAAAGGAATGGAATGAGCAGATCGCCTTTTTTGAAAAATATGTCGAAAAGCATGGCATCGATAAAATCAAGCTCAATCAGGATGGCAAGGCAGAAAACAATGATGTCAGAAGCGGCTGTACCATCAGCGTAGACGGATTTATAAAAGCCATACAGGATGCAGAGAAAAATGCAAAATAGGTAACACGATATCTGCAGGGCAGTAAAATCGCCGATGCAGGTATCTTTTTTTCTCTCAAATCGTATCAGCTTCTGCATTCTTTCACGAAAAGGGTTTGCAAAGCGTTTTCTCTCGGGTATAATAGAATAATGTTGGAGGATCTATGAATAAAGCAGATAAACTATTTATTATGATCGTCGCAGCTTGTGCCTGCCTGCTGTATGTTCCCCTTGTTTGGAGCGCATACCGGGATGTTGGGCGGAAAAAGGAAGTTGTTGTCAGCTATAAGGATCGTGAAATACTCAGAAAGAGCCTGTCGCTCAACGATGTGTATACCGTAAAGGGAACGCTCGGTGATGTACAGGTGGAGGTAAAGGATAAACGTGTTCGCGTGGAAAAGGAAAACAGTCCCTATCATCTCTGTTCCATTCAGGGATGGGTGGAGGATGCCAATCGCCCGATTGTGTGTCTGCCCAACAATATCGTCGTACAGATTGAAACTGGCGACGTGCGTGATGATGATGTGGATACGGTGATACAGTGATGAGCCGCACACAGAGGATGACAACGATAACGATGCTGACGGCTATCAGTATTCTCTTTCATATGATCGAATCCATGATTCCCGTGCCGGTACCGGTGCCGGGATTCAAGCTGGGTCTGGCCAATATTGTTGGTCTGATTGCGTATTATCTGTTTGATGCAAAGGTAATGCTCTCTATCAACCTCATGCGGGTTGTACTGGCTTCTTTGTTGAGAGGTATGCTGTTTGGCACCGGCTTCTGGCTTTCCATGTGCGGCGTCCTTATGTCGACACTTGCCTGTATCCTTGCCAGAAAAACACCGATGAGTATATATGGTGTCAGTGTAGCGGGAAGCAGCGCACATGCCATTGGACAGGTACTTGCAGTAACGCTGATTTATCAGCAATTCTTCATGCAGGCGATTCTGCCGGTATTGATTTTGCTGGGCATCCCGACCGGACTGTTTGTGGCACATGTCGCAAAAGCGGTTCTAAGACGAATACACATAGAATGATTGCGATTATTTGAGGAGGAACTTGTTATGGAAACATTTGTATATAGACCAAAGGGCGTATGCTCAAGAGAAATGCGTTTTGAGATGGACGGCGATATCATTCGCAATGTAACCATCGTTGGCGGCTGTGCAGGCAATCTGCTGGGCATTTCCAGAATTATAAAAGATAAAAAAATAAGTGAAGTACTGGATGCATTTCGTGGGGTTCGCTGTGGAGCGAAGCCGACATCCTGCCCGGATCAGATTGCGGAGGCGCTGAGCGAGTACGCTGAGAAGCTGGGCTAATCAGGATATCTGTGCCTGTGGCACAGGGGTTGTGAAAGCATGACGGGAAATAGGCTTATTGCCTATTTTTTTGTATATAGAGAGGAAGGGGATTATGAAAAAAATACGATTCGTATGGAGATATGTACGTCCGTACCGGTATCAGTTTGTACTGATTTTACTGGATGTGGCGATATATTCCTTGTTTATGTTGGCTGCACCGTTGATCATTTCCTGGATGATCGACAATATCATTCAGGGAGTACCGTTTGAAAATGCTTTTTTGCAGCAGCTGGTGGATATGGCAGGCGGTATGCAGGCGGTACAGTCTCATTTGTGGATTGGCTCCCTTCTGGTAGTGGCAAGCTATCTGATGGTGGCCTTTGCCATCAACCGCAGAAGTATGCATGCCGGGAATGTCGCGGAAACGCTGGCGCTGAATGTGCGCAATGATTTATATGACCATTTACAGAAGCTGCCGTTTTCCTATCATAAAAGCAGGGACAGCGGGGATTTGATTCAGCGGAGCACCTCGGATATCGAAACGGTGCGGCGCTTTCTGGCCAACCAGTTTTCTGAGATGCTGTTTGCGATTTTAAATGTCACACTGGCAGCGCTGATTCTGTTGAGCCGCAGTGTGAAGCTGACGCTGGTATCCATTGCACTGATTCCGCTGATTCTGATTGCCAGCTATGTGTTTTTTTCCAAGGCGAAGAAGATATTTCTGGAATGTGATCTGGCGGAAAGCTCCATGACCACCGTGCTGCAGGAAAATCTGAACGCTATGCGTGTCGTAAAGGCATTTCATCAGGAACAGCATGAAATTGATAAATTTGAAGCGGCGAATGATGCATATCGCAAGAAATATTTTGATTTGATGCATGCCCTGGCACTGTTTTGGAGCGGCACGGATTTTCTGGGACAGATGCAAATTCTGCTTATGATCATTTTCGGAATCGGCATGGCGCTGCAGGGAGAGCTGAGTGTCGGCACGTTCTTTGTGTTTTTGATGTATGAGAGTACCATCGTGTGGCCGCTGCGCCAGCTTGGAAGAATTTTATCCGATCTTGGTAAGGTCAGCGTTTCCATCACGCGAATTGAGGAGGTGCTGCAGGAGGAGGCAGAGGATCTGGAGAGCGGGCTGCGACCGGATATCCGTGGCAATATCCGCTTTGATCATGTAAGCTTTCGCTATGAGGATGGAAGCCGGCATACGCTGCACGATGTGTCCTTTACCATCCATGAGGGAGAGCGTATCGCCATCATGGGACCGACGGGGAGCGGGAAATCCAGTCTTGTTCATCTGTTGAGCGGTATCTATGACTATGACCGTGGCAGTATTACCATCAACGGTGTGGAGCTGCGCGATATTGCCAAATCGTGGCTGCGCCGTCATGTGCAGATCGTTTTGCAGGAGCCGTTTCTGTTTTCCAAGACGATTTATGAGAATATTCATCTGTCCGATCATCATGCGATGCGGGAGGATGTATTGGAGGCTGCCCGGATGTCCTGTATTCACAAGGATATCGAGGAGTTTGATCAGGGCTATGAAACGATGGTCGGAGAAAAGGGCGTTACGCTGTCGGGGGGACAGAAGCAGCGTGTGGCAATCGCACGTTCTCTGCTTGCTAAAAGTCCGATCATGGTGTTTGATGATTCGCTGTCAGCGTTGGATATGAAAACGGATGCGATGATACAGGAAGCCCTGCAGGATATCCGCTATTCCATGACGATGCTCATGATCACCCATCGTGTAGCATCCGCACAGAATGCCGATCGCATCCTGGTTTTGGAGCATGGACGACTGGTACAGGAGGGAACGCACGAGGAGCTGATCAAGCAGGATGGCCTGTATCGACGCATTTATGAAATTCAGAAGGAAGGAGGTGAGGCATATGGCACAGCGCATCATGAAGGAACAGGAGTTTGAAAGTGATGTTTTTGACCGCGGTACCTGGAATAAGGTTTTCCAGCTGCTGTGGGAGCATAAAAAAAGTGTGATTCCACTCATCTTCTTTAATACCATTCTGGCGGTTACCGATGTCATCATGCCACTGCTGAACCGCTACGCCCTGAATACGTATGTCGATGATCGAACAGGCGCAGATACACTGCCGGTATTCATCCTTGTGTATGTTGGAATGATACTGGCACAGTGTCTGCTGGTATATCTGTTTTTCCGTCTTGCCGCAAGAGTGGAGAGTGATTTTGGTAAAAATCTGCGAGAGAAGTGCTTTCGCAAGCTGCAGGAGCAGACCTTTTCCTACTTTGACCGTACGGCAAACGGGTGGCTGATGGCCAGAATCACCTCGGATACGGCACGTCTTGCTGAAACGCTGGCATGGGCCTTTGTCGATGTGGTATGGGGGATATTTGTAATGCTGGGAATCAGTGCGGTCATGCTGCTTGTCAACTGGCAGATGGCATTGTGTGTTCTGGTGGTTGTTCCGCTACTCTGGTTTGTCTCCCTGTATTTTCAGCGTCGCATCCTGTCTGCACAGCGGCAGTCGAGAAAAGCCAATTCCCGTATTACCGCTTCCTTTGTGGAAGGCATCAACGGTGCCAAGACAACGAAAACGCTGGGAATCGAACAGCAGAATTACGATGAATTCCAAACGAAAACCGATGCTATGAAGCGCTACAGCATGCGTGCCTTGCGTATCAATGCCATCTTTCAGCCAATCGTATATCTGCTGTCTGCTGTCGTTATCGCCCTGCTGCTGTATGTGGGTGGGGAACAGGTGCTTTTGAAAACCATTCAGTTTGGAACCCTGGCGATGTTTATCAACTATGCACAGCTGTTCTTTGATCCGCTGAAGCAGATTGCCCGTGTGCTTGCGGAAATACAGATGGCGCAGGCAAGTGCGGAGCGTGTGGTTGCTTTGCTGGAGGAGGAAATCGAAATCACGGATTACCCGGATGTCATCGAGCGCTATGGAACCTTATTAGAGGAGCATACCGAAGCTTATGAGCAACTTCAGGGGGATGTCGTCTTTGACCATGTGAATTTCTATTATTATGAGAATGAGCCTGTTCTGCGCGATTTCTGTTTGCGCGTAGCGAAAGGACAGACGGTAGCGCTGGTGGGAGAAACCGGTTCCGGGAAAAGCACCATTGTCAATCTGCTCTGTCGTTTCTATGAGCCCTGCTCGGGACGTATCCTTATGGATGGGAAGAATTTAAGAGAGCGCAGTGTGGGATGGCTGCATTCTCATATCGGCTATGTATTGCAGACGCCGAATCTGTTCAGCGGGACTATACGGGATAATATTCGCTATGGCCGTCGTGATGCCAGTGATAAAGAGGTGGAGCAGGTTGCCCGCCTGATTCAGGCACATGATTTCATCAGCCGTATGGAAAAGGGCTATGACACTGAAGTCGGTGAGGGCGGAGATCGTCTTTCAACCGGACAGAAGCAGCTGATTTCCTTTGCAAGAGCCATGCTGTGTGATCCCGCCATCGTGATTTTGGACGAGGCGACAAGCTCCATTGATACAGAAAGTGAAAAGGCGATCCAGTATGCGATGGATCAGCTGCTGCACGGTCGTACAAGCTTTGTGGTTGCGCACCGTCTGAGTACGATTGTTTCAGCAGATATTATCGTTGTGCTGCAGCATGGTGTGATTATTGAGCAGGGTACCCATGAGGAGCTGATGGCGAAGCAGGGCTATTACTATGAATTGTTTACTTCTCAATATCGTCAGGAGCGCATACAACGCTGTATGGAATGATACTGTATGAAATAGATGCTGATCAGATATCCTTATCTGCAGGCACAGATTACCGAAATGAAAGAATCTGTGCCTGTTTTGCGTGCAGAAAAAAACGGCATTGGGAGGCTATGGTAGCACGATGGCGCTGTTATCCAGCAGGATAGAGTCTGCTTGAAATATTATATATACAGCAGGTAAACTGTATGGTTTCTGTGGTAGAATAAATAGGAATGTAAGGAGGTATCCGATATGGAGAAAATAGCGAAATTTCATAAGGTGAGCATGCAACGGTTTGAGAAGGACTGGGTCACTGCATTTCCCGGGACCGATGCGGCAGAAATTCAGAGAATATACGAGACGTTAAGACTGCCTGTGCGTGCGACAAAGGGATCAGCCGGCTATGATTTTTTTGCACCTGCGGCAGTTTCCCTGAAACCAAGGGAAACGATAAAAATACCAACCGGTATCCGTGCGGAGATTCAAGAGGGCTGGGTGCTGCAGCTGTTTCCGCGCAGCTCACTGGGCTTTACCTATCGTTTGCAGTTTAACAACACCGTAGGAATTATTGACAGCGATTATTTTGAAAGCGACAACGAAGGGCATATCTTCATTAAGATGATGAATGCTTCAACCGAGGGGAAAATCGTACAGCTTCACGCAGGAGACGGCTTTGCACAGGGAATCTTTCTTCCGTTTGGAATCTGTGAGGATGATGATGTGCAAAAGCAGCGAAACGGCGGCTTTGGGAGTACGAATGAGTAGCTGCAGGACATTGAATCTGCAGCTTTTT
>ERZ781275.1128-NODE-1128-length-20985-cov-3.840803_pt1 | contig 20985 bp, 20 predicted proteins | sample MGYA00375853_ERZ781275 | MGnify/ENA primary metagenome ERZ781275 (study PRJEB29790, sample SAMN03653691) | human gut metagenome | host: Homo sapiens | place: USA: Dallas, Texas | collected 2012-07-23 | study: EMG produced TPA metagenomics assembly of the Gut...
CGCACTTTCAATGCGCACACGGCGTCCCTGCGGGAAGTTGATAAAGCTCACCTGCCCTGGACTCGGCGCAAAATTATATTTGATGTTCTCCGCATTGATACGGCATTCGATGGCATGCCCCCGGCAGACGATATCCTCCTGCTTATAGGCAAGTTTGTGACCGTCCGCAATGCGAATCTGCTGTTTGATCAGATCGATCCCGCATATTTCCTCGGAAATGGTGTGCTCGACCTGTATCCGTGTATTCATTTCCATGAAGTAATAATCTCCACGGGCATCCAGCAGAAATTCGATGGTTCCCACACTGTCATAGCCGACGCTTTGGGCGGCTCGCACGGCATCCTGAAGCAGGCGCTCACGGATATCCTCCTTCAGAATATGGCAGGGCGCCTCCTCCAGCAGCTTCTGGTTGCGACGCTGCGCGGAGCAGTCACGCTCATACAGATGCACGACATTCCCGTGCTTGTCTGCCATCAGCTGCACCTCGACATGCTTCGGCTCCACAATGAATTTCTCCATATAAACGGCATCATCCCCGAAATTTGCACGGGCCTCCGCTTTGGCCGTATCAAAGGCATCTGCCAGCTCCTCTGCACAATCCGCACGACGCATACCGCGTCCCCCGCCGCCGTTGCTGGCCTTGATCAGTACCGGATAGCCGATGCTCTCTGCCATGACTGCAGCATCCTCTACGGTTTCCAATAGATCCTTGCTTCCGGGAATAACGGGAACTGCGGCCTCCATCATGCACTGACGGGCATTGTTCTTATCCCCCATCTGCTCAATCACATCCGGATTGGGTCCGACAAAAATCAGACCGCACTGCATAACCAGACGGGCAAACTTCGCATTTTCACTCAGAAAGCCGAAGCCCGGATGAATGGCATCACAGGCAGTCATGCAGGCGGCACTCAGAATATTCTTCATATTCAGATAACTGTCATTGGCTCTAGGACCGCCGATGCATACGGCATAGTCCGCAAGCTGAACATGCAGTGCCTCTTTATCGGCTGTGGAATACACCGCAACCGTTTCGATGTTCATTTCCTTACAGGTACGGATGATTCTAACCGCGATTTCTCCACGGTTCGCAATGAGAAGTCGGCGGATCATGCGGCCTCACCGATGCGGATCAGCTCCTGATCAAATTCCACCATCGCTTCATTGGTAATCAAAATCTCCTGTACGATGCCATCCACCGGAGAAGGAATTTCATTCATGACCTTCATGGCTTCAATGATACACAGGACATCCCCTTTTTTCACATGCTGGCCGATTTCCACAAACGGTGTTCCCCCTTGGGAGCGGGCATTGTAATAGGTACCGACAAGCGGAGCCTTTACCCAGGTTCCCGCTGCCTTTTTCACCTCCGGTACAGGAAGCGGGGATGGCTGCGGTCCTGCCGCCACAGAAGTCTTTGCCTCTGCCACAGCCGTTTCCATGGACGTGCCCCTGCTGTCTGCGGCTGCCCCCTTCTCCATTTTTATTTTCATGTCATCCACTTCCAGCTCCATTTTGTGAAGTCCGCTTTCCTCGAAAACGCGGATGATGTCTTGGATCTTATCTGTATTCATGTACTTACCTCCTACGGATTTTAAAAAAGCCAAGGTATCTTGGCTTTTCTCTTGTTTACGCTTTGCTTTCCAGCAGGCTTACGATATCTGCTACGGTAACCAGCTTTGCTAATTCCTCATCCTCAATGCGTACATCAAATTCTGTCTCCAGCTCCAGAGAAAGCTCCACGGCTGCCAGGGAATCAATGCCCAGGTCATCCTTCAGGTTTGCTTCCATTTTAATCATATCTTCGTCGACGTTGATGGCCTCCATCAATACTTCTTTTACTTTTTCAAACATACTTGTTCCTCCTGTTCAAATTCACTTTGACTGCTACCAGAATAACACTACTGGTAAAGAATGTCAACTATTTTAGTTTTAAATACTAGATTTAAAAGTAAATAATAACCCTAGTATTGATTACTAGGACGATATAGTTCGGTAGTTTTGACGATTGGAATTCCAAATTTTCAAAATGCTTTGAAATTCAAATGGAATTATATTACGTTGCATCTCAAAAGTAAATAGTTTGAAGTTCAAATATGAATTTTCACATATTTTCCCATAATTTAGAAACCGGTATCAATGGCTCTGTCGTTTCATAACGGCCGCATACCTAAACACGTGCGAAGAAACAGCAACGCCTTGCTGATCTGCCCGGCATTACCTGTATTTATAGGAATATTAGGATTGCTTATACATTTGTGAACATATTCACTTTGCAAAGGAAAGGGATTACAATATCTTTAGTGCCGGTATGCATGACACGCCCTGTGTATGCATATGGTGGTTGTAAACATAGAGGAAGTACGTGAGGAGGACGACATATGTCATTTCAACTAACACTCGAGGAAGTGAATCAGGTTTTTGACACACTTCGGCAAAGCTATCGGATCTATGCTCCGAAGCGCCTGAAGAATGCGGGACGCTACTGCAATACCGATCTCATCCGCTATCAGGAAATCCGCAGTATGGAGGAAGTCGAATGGGAACAGCGCAGTGACTATTCCCCGAAGGAGGTATTCTATCCGATCAACCAGACGCTCTTTCATTTCACAGAGCATTATTTTCTTGAAAGTCAGGCGGATGAAAAGGACCTGCTGATATTTGCACGAAGCTGCGATATCCACGGGATCAGACGGCTGGATAAGATTTTTCTGGAAAACGGACCGCAGCCGGATCCCTATTATAAACGGATGCGGAACAAGGTGCATTTCATCCTAATGGAATGTCCGGAAAACGGCTGGGAATCCTGTGCCTGCTGTTCCATGGGAACAAATGTCACAGACGACTATGCCCTTGCCATGCGTCCGCTAAAGGAGGAAGGACGCGTATTGGTGGAGTGCCGCAGTGAACAGTTCGCACATCTGTTTTCTGCATTTGAACATGCAGAATTCCAGCCGCAATTCGTCAAAGAAAACAAAACGGTCGTTCAGGTACCGGATATCAGTGAGGATCTGGTGGATACCATACGATCACTGGATATGTGGAAGGACTATCAGAGCCGCTGTATCGGCTGTGGTGCCTGCAATTCTGTTTGTATCACCTGTTCCTGCTTCAACACGGTGGATACGCCCTATACGGAAAACGGAAAGAGCGGTGAGCGCCGTCGGACATGGACGGGCTGTATGAACGATGATTTCACAACGGTAAACGGCGGGCATGCCTTCCGTGATGATTATAAGGACCGCATGCGGTTTAAAACCATGCACAAGGTATATGATTTCAAGAAACGCTTCGCTACGGATTATCAGATGTGTGTTGGCTGCGGCCGCTGCGATGATATCTGTCCGTCCTATATATCCTTTACAAACATCATCAATCGTCTTCATGACGAGATAGAGCACATGAAGGAGGAAAAATGATATGAACAATCCATGGCTGCCGCAGAAGCACCGCATCCTGAATATCATAGAGGAAACCGATCTGGAATCCACCTTTATCGTTGAATTCAAAGATCCGCAGATACGGCATGGACAATTTTTTCAGCTCTCTCTGCCCAAAATCGGAGAAGCACCGATTTCCGTATCCAGCTTTACCGATTCCACGGTGGAATTTACAATTCGCAGAGTAGGCAATCTGACCAATGTTCTGTTTGACCTTCACGCAGGGGATGATATCTATATCCGCGGTCCCTATGGCAACGGCTTTCCATTAGAGGACTTCAAGGGAAAGCACATCGTCGTCATCGCCGGAGGTACCGGAGTGTCTCCGGTGCGCAGTACCCTGAATCATTATCTGCACAATCCGCAGGACTGCAGGGATGTTTATGCTATTGCAGGCTTTCGGGATGCCCAGCACGTTCTATTTGAAAACGACCTGCGTCAATGGCGGCAGGCTGCGCATTTCCATACAACGCTGACACTGGATCACGGAGAACGCGAAGGCTTTCAGGAGGGCTTTGCGATGAATTACGTAAAGGATATTCCGTTTCAGGATTTCGAGGAGGAATATGCCGTTATCATTGTCGGTCCTCCGATCATGATGAAATTCACAGCCGAGGAATGTATGAAAAACGGCGTAGGTGAAGACCATATTTATGTTTCCTTTGAGCGTAAGATGTCCTGTGCCCTGGGAAAATGCGGGCACTGTAAAATCAATGAAACCTATGTTTGTCTGGAAGGACCTGTCTTTCCGTATACCAAAGCCAAAGGGCTTGTGGATTAGGAGGTAAACGATATGTCACAGGATATGAATATCAACGCCCTTCGTACCAACTGCTTCCGTCAGTCCAAGGTCAAGGGTGAATACATGCTGCAGATGCGTGTTCCCGGCGGTCTGATACAGGCGAAGTATCTAAGCTTTGTAGAGCATCTGGCAGAAGCATATGGAGATGGCACCTTCCATTTTGGTTCCCGGCAGTGCTTCGCCATTCCAGGTATTAAATATGATAAGATCGAGGCGGTTAATCAGGAGCTGAAGGACTATCTGAAGGATGTCGAAATCGACCAGTGCGGTGTGGAAATGGAAACGGATGCCGGCTTCCCGACCATCGGTGCCCGCAATGTCATGGCCTGTATTGGCGGTATTCACTGTATCAAGGCGAATATCAACACACAGGATATGGCAAAAAAGATCGAAAAGGAGGTATTTCCGAGCCATTATCATATCAAGGCTGCGGTTGCAGGCTGTCCGAATGACTGCGCCAAGGGACACTTCAATGATTTCGGAATCATCGGTCTGACAAAGCCGACGTATCACAGTGATCTGTGTATCGGCTGCGGCTCCTGCGTCAAGGCCTGTGAATCTCATGCGACCAGAGTGCTCAGTCTGAAAAACGGCAAGATTGAAAAGGACACCTGCTGCTGTGTCGGCTGCGGAGAATGTACGCTGGTATGTCCGACCAACGCCATGCAGCGAAGCCCGAAGCCGTTCTATCGAATTCTGATTGGCGGTCGTACCGGAAAGCAGTACCCGCGTATGGGAAAAACCTTTGCGGATTTTCTGAGTGAGGATGCCGTTCTGGCAATCCTGCGCAACTGGCAGGATTTCTCTGCTGAGGTATTAAAGGGACAGCCGCGCTATCTGCATGGCGGTCATCTAATCGATATGGCAGGCTATGAAAAGTTCAAGGAGCTGATGCTGAAGGATGTCAAGCTGAATCCGGAGGCAAGGATTGCAGAAAATCTCTATTTCGCAGAAACAGAATATCGGGGAAGAATACACGTCAAGCCTGTGGAATAACCCTTGCTCTATGAAAAGCCTCCCGCTCCTGAAGCATTTTGGGTTTTCCATCAACGTGAGGTTGCATGAAAAAATCGCTCAAAATTATTATGGGATCCAAAACAGGAGTAGTATAGCTTTCTCTTTCCATAGCAATATGCATCCGGGTATCACATCCCGGATTTCTTATTCCTTCACACACTTCTTATTATTCTTATATTTCATATACATCTTATAAAATATGTGATATACTATTCATAGAAAAGATAGGAAGGAGGAGCTTTTTATGAAACGATCTGATTTTTTCACAAAGGAGCACGACATTCTGCACATCACATCCAACGCTCATACGTATCCCCTATCTGCGTTGAATAAAACAGAGCTGCTGCTCAGACCTCTCAGTCACAACAATCTTAACACGGTGATCAATGGGACACTGTTCAGCGGGAACGGCTATGAGCCCTTAAACATCTATCTCCGTTTGCAGTTTCAGGATGGGATAAATGAGGATTTGCTGTTGACGCCGCAGCCTGTAATACGTCATAATCTGGATTATTATGAGATGGTGCGACGCGGACGCAGACTGCAGGAGATTTTGAATTACTGGCTTAAGGAAATCGAAGCAACAGCAAAAACAGCTGCACAGCCACGCTAGCATTCTTCTTTTCTTTCCCAGCCTACGAAAGCACAAATAAGCAAAATGAAAGAGCGGATGTCATGCATCCGTTTTTTTCAGCCATATTCCGGTTTCTGACCATACCCAGATGTATGAAATACACAGCGCTATCGTACTCTCATCCTCTTTTCTGCATGGGCATACAGCCCGCTACTGACACAAATCCATCCCGCTTTACAAGAATACTGCACAAATCCGATTTCTTTTCATAAACTGCAGGAAAACATGCTACAATAAGATATTAGAGGAGTGATGTTATGCAGCAGGTTATCATCGTTCTGGCAGATACCACAGAACAGGCAGAAAAAAACGAGGAATTTATCGAGCTGGTACAGGCAGCCGATATGGAAATAAAAGAAACCTTTACACAGAATCTGAAAAGTATCACGCTGAAAACCTATATTGGTATCGGCAAATGTGAGGAAATCCGAACCTACCTGCAGGAGCAGGAAATCGAACGCGTTGTGTTCAATCACGACCTGAGTCCTTTGCAAATCCGCAATCTGGAGGAAATCCTACAGACACCGGTCATGGACCGTACGGAGCTGATTCTTGCTATTTTTGAAAGCCGGGCAGTCACACGTACCGCAAGGCTGCAAATTGAATGCGCACAGCTGAAAAAGCTTCTCCCGCGACTGATCGGTGCCAATACCCAGCTGGGAAGACAAAGCGGCAGCGGAAAAAACAAGGGTGCCGGAGAAAAGCAGCTGGAGCTGGATCGAAGAAGAATCAATGCACGGATTCAGGAGCTGCAAAGAGAGCTGAAAAAAATTGAAGCACAGCGGTTTAACCAGCGACGGGCAAGACAGAAATCCATGCTGCCGCTCGTATCGCTGGTCGGCTATACAAACGCCGGAAAAAGTACCATCATGAATATGCTGCTGGAGCACAGCAGTCCCAATGAGGAGGAGAAGAGGGTGCTGGAGAAGGATATGCTGTTTGCCACACTGGACACCAGCATCCGTCACATCGATCTGCCGGATGGAAAATCCTTTCTGTTATCCGACACTGTCGGCTTTGTTTCCGACCTTCCCCATGATTTAGTTGAGGCCTTCCATTCCACACTGGAGGAGGTGCAGTATGCATCCCTTCTGATTCAGGTCGTAGATGTATCCAGTGAGGAATACGCGAGACAGATGGAGATCACACAGGAAACACTGCAACAGATCAAGGCTGCCGACATTCCGATGATTACCGTATATAATAAGTGTGATCAAAGCGAATATCAGTATCCGATGGTACATGCACATGATATGTATATGAGTGCCAAAGAAACAGCCGGACTACATGAATTACTGGACTTGATTCACAGACACCTGTATCCGGACGAAAAGCATGTGGAAATGCACATCCCCTACCAGCAGACCGGCATCTATTCCCTGCTGATGAAGCACGCACATGTCATCAGCCGTAAGGATGAGGAAGACGGCATTCACCTGGATGTCGTTTTATCGGATACGCTGTATCGAAAATATCATACGTATGTAGTACGTCTGAAGGAATAAGGTCATATAAAGCATACCGCCTCCCATACCGTGATGTACCGTAGAAAAATGAAGGAAAAGCCTTTCGGAAAAGATGGAGCGTTCGCCATGTGCTTTCCTGCAGTATGGTATCAAACCGCCATATACAACACAAAAACGGATAGCCGGTAATAACCGATTATCCGTTCTTTTTACATACTGTAAAACATGTAGCTCTTATCTGCCTCTACTATTTAACGACTAGAAATCAACCTCTGTGTCATAATAGCAGCACTTCAGAAGCTTAACCATTTCCTCCTGGCTTGGCTGTCTTGGATTGCTTCCTGTACAGGCATCCAGAATTGCATTTGCCGCAATATCCTCGACACGTGACAGGAATACGTCTTCACTGACAAAGCCCGCTTCTGCCGGCAGACCGTCCTTTCCATACTGTGCAATGCAGTGTGGAATATGCAGGGCATCACTCATATCACGCAGATACGCAATCAGCAGATCCACCTTTTCCTCATCGCTGGAGCCGCCCAGATGCATGTAATCCGCAATCACACCATAGCGCTTTCTGGCTGTTTCATCCTTTGCATTGAATTTGATGACCTTTGGAAGATACATTGCATTCGCCGCACCATGAATGATGTGTGCGCCCTGATCTGCGAACACAGCGCCTGTTTTATGTGCCATGGAATGGACGATTCCCAGCAAGGCATTGGAGAAAGCCTGTCCTGCCAGACACTGCGCATCATGCATCGCCGCACGGGAATCCATATCCCCGTTATAGGATTTCACCAGATGCTCCTTGATCATTTCAATCGCATGAATTGCCAGCGGATCGGTAAAGTTGCTGTTTGCTGTTGAAACATAAGCCTCTACCGCATGCGTCATTGCATCCATACCAGTGTGTGCTACCAGCTTGACCGGCATCGTTGTTACCAAATCCGGATCGACAATCGCTACATCCGGGGTAATTTCAAAATCCGCGATTGGATATTTGATACCCTTTTCATAATCTGTGATAATGGAGAATGCAGTAACCTCTGTTGCAGTTCCGGATGTAGATGAAATTGCGCAAAACTGTGCTTTTCTGCGAAGCTTCGGAATACCGAATACCTTACACATATCCTCAAACGTGATTTGCGGATATTCATATTTGATCCACATAGCTTTCGCCGCATCAATCGGTGAGCCGCCACCCATGGCAACGATCCAGTCCGGTTCAAATGCAAGCATTTCATCCGCACCGCGCATAACAGTCTCTACCGAAGGGTCGGATTCGATGCCTTCAAACAAACGAACCTCCATACCGGCTTCCTTCAGATACGCAACGGCACGATCCAGAAAGCCTCCGCGTCTCATTGACCCTCCGCCAACACAAACGATCGCCTTCTTCCCCTCCAGGGTTTTCAATGCTTCCAAAGCACCTTTTCCATGATACATGTCTCTTGGCAATGTAAATCTCTGCATGTCTGTATTTCCTCCTTATAGGGCTTACAAATCCCTTTCTATAGTTACATTCTACGCCTAAATGGTAAGAAAAACAACCACTTTGTGTATATTTTCACAAGAAATTCATTCCTTTATAAACAGGAACCGGATCTGAGCGAATATAAAAAAGAGACACCCGCATCAAATGCAATATGGGTATCCCTCCCTGACTTTAAACTGCTGAGCATAGATTAGATTATTGGCAAATATAGTTTATGCATATACTATATTTGCACAATATTTAGAACATAAAATTTCATAGAAAACCTTACTATATAATTATTGTATTTATTTCTCGATTTTAAGAGAATACTTTTTATTCTAGAAAATATTCCCTTTTCTATAGTATCTCTTTAATGTAGCATCTGTTTTCCTTCTAAATTTAATAGGTTAATCCTAAAGCATTCCTAATTCTTGAAGCAGGCATTAAGTATGAATTATTAGAATTACCACCCTTCATTATTCCAATAGCTGCATTACCTAAACCCGGATTTCCTATTGCAACTCCACCACTCATGCCACCTATAGTGCCGTAATCAGTCATAATTAAATTTGTATATTTACCATCGTTCGTAAAAGTAGAAGTAGCATTCATCGATAGTATTTTTCCACTTTTTTTTGCTTTCCAGCTATTAGAATACAGATAAGAACCAGTCACAAAACTAAGAGAATCAACTTTTTGATATGAACGCCCCGTTATATCTTGTTTAGGTAATACAGAGACATTCGTTTGTATGAATTCAGCATCCATATTAGATGAGGAAGCCCAACTTCTTGCAATGACTTTACCTAAATTGGTATTGCTATTGTTACTAAAACAATGTCCTGCAGTTACAATTCCAGATATACCATTCCTTTTAGCTACCATCCCTACAGAGCAACTCCCACTATTATTGGATACTTGGGCACCCCCACGATAATCAGCAGTATTTGAAACATCTTCTTCTATTTTTTGATAAGATACTTTGATATGGTTTTTGTTTATTTTACTCATTATACTTTTGATATTAGCATCAATATCTCTAGTATGAAGAATCTTAATTTCATTCTCTGGTTCATTTATATAACTAGAAAGAATTAGTTTTTCTTCATATAATTCCGACGAAGAAATTTCATTTTGAAACTCCTCCAACTCTTTATAAGAATGAATAAAATAATTATATATAACCCCATCCTCATTAGGATTCTTTATTATATCAAACTTAGATTCATCACTTTTTACTAATGCTAAATGAGGATTGTTGTTATCATCAATCCATGCACCTGCATATACATCATCAAAAGAATTTAATCTGGAAGATTTCATTTTTTGTTTTACTTCGTTTATCAAATAATTTGCATTTGTGTTTTTATCAGAATCAGAATCAGCCTTAGCATTAGTGCTTAAGCACATCATGAAGAACAGAGAAAGTACAAACAAGCTTTTTACTAATTTTCGGGTTGACATAATAATCTCCACTTCCTTTCCATAAATTATTAATTTTAATATTTTTTACAATATTCTAAAACTTTGATAAATATATAAGAGATATGAAAAAAGTTCTTTCATATTTCATATAGCTAATAAATGAAAACGCATATATTTCTTAAATAGAGAATATTTTTAAAGACGATACAGAAATAATTTAGTCAACTGTTAATTTCATAGTATAATCTTTATAAATATTTTTATCTTCTTTACAATAAACTCTATAATTTATTTCATAAATACCTTTTTTATATTTATATAATACGCTATTGACAGATTCGATTTCACCATTCGTACTTTCCACAGCACCTAAAACATCAAATTCATCATCTTCTTTTATATGAAATTTATCCTCCTCAAATGTAATGCTCAAATCACGACAATTAGCATCTGTATCAGAGATTTTCGAGTTATCTTGACAACCACAGAATATAATACTAATTAGCAAAACCACAGAATAAAAATAAATCTGTTTCACACTTATCCCCCCTCTATAAGAAAACGCTTTCTTTAATTAATATATATCATATATCATATTCTGCGTCAATGTATTATCAAAAGGAGTTAATTTATTTTGGGATGAAAAAAATAACAAATCCTCTCATAATGTAATTGAAGAAGAACATCAAGAGGATTTGTTATTATAGACCTTGGAAAGGAGGCTAACTATGTCTAGACATAAGGTAGCACAGGAACCCTAACAACGGTATATGAAAGTACTGGCAGAGTCCCTTAGGGAAAGGATATCACCTTTTCAGCATCCCATACGTATCGGAAAGCGCAGCAATCAGATCACTTGGCTGTATGCTGTAGGCATCCATTGTATGCAGTAGCTCATCAGCTGCACAAGCATGAACATATACAGCAGCTGCCGCTGCCTGCAAAGCATCCTTTCCCTGCGCATACAGACCTGTCAGAATACCGCACAGCACATCCCCGCTGCCTCCCTTGGCTAGCGCATGATTGCCGGCCGTGTTCATATACATAACATCCTTACTGCAAATAATCGTATGCTGATCCTTTAACACGAGCACGACATTCTCAAAGCTGTTCACAAACTCCATGGCACATTGCACGGGGTCCTTCACGACCTCCTTCACACTGCAGCCGCACAGATAGCTCATTTCCTTCGGGTGCGGCGTCAGGATCGTAATCGCCGGACGATGCAGCAGCTCCCGCAGCTTTCCAGCTTCATACAGAGCATCGCCATCCAGCACACACGGACGATCACTTTCCAATACCGTGCGCACCATCGCCTGTGTTACCTCGCCGCGCCCCATCCCATTACCGATGGTAATCAGGTCATACGCATCCAGATTGCGCTTCAACAGGTCAACGGAAATCATGGAGAAGCTGCCATTCATGGAGGGTGCCAACAGCAGCATGCTTTCCTCCAGCTTCATGGAAATGATATCGGAAATACAATCCGGCAAAAACAGTGTCAGTGTTCCCGTGCCACTCAGCAAGGCAGCCTTCGCCGCAAGCGTAATCGCCCCATGCATATAGGAGCTTCCTCCCACCATCATCACCTTGCCATAGCTTCCCTTGTGGGAATGGGCTTCACGCTTTGGAAGAAACCGGCGCACAATTTCCTCATCCAGCAGATGAATGCTTTGCTCGATTTTGGCTTTCACTGCCTTGGGAAGCGTAATCTTTTTAACCAGAATATCACCGCAATAGCTGCTGCCGGGATATAACAGCTGTCCCCGTTTCAGACATTCAAAGGTAATGGTCACATCGCTTTGTACAGCACAATTCATAATGCAGCCGGTATCCCCATGTACACCACTGGCGATATCAATACTGATTACGCGCTTATTCAACAGATTCAGGTATAAAATCAAAACATCATAAAAGCCTTCAATATTGCGTGAAAGTCCGGTGCCAAACAAGGCATCCACGACCACATCCGCAGCATCCAGTGCCGGCTTAATCAGCTCCATATCCTGCGTTTTCATAATCTCTATGCCATAGCTTTCCGCAATACGGGCATAGACTGCCTCATCATGGCTCATGCGATCATAAGGAACACTGCAATGGATTCTCACCTGCGTATACTCCTCCTCCACCAGCAGCCGGGCCAGCGCAAAGCCGTCCCCGCCGTTATTGCCGGGGCCGCACAGAATCATAATGCAGCTGTCTCTTGCGACATGCTCGCGGATATAGTCCATGACCGCCATCGCCGCATGCTCCATCAAAAGGATTCCGGGAATGCCGTACTCATGAATGGCCTCTGTATCCATTTTCCGCATAGCCTCCGTATTTACTATTTCCATAATCTCCCTCCTCACGCTTTTCTTATCTATATTATAATAGCTTTTCCTTAAAAATGCATGGAAATAATCGAAACGGACGGCTATTCTACAGGAAAGTTTCATTTGTGAATTTTTTATCTTTTTTCGCCCTGAAACAGTTGTGATGCAGAGAATGTTGCGTTATAATAGTAAACGACTTATAAAGAACCTGTGAGGGATACTATGAAAAAAACAGTTGTATTAGGTGTCAGCGGTGGTATTGCGGCCTTCAAGGCAGCGCAGCTGACCAGCAATCTGATCAAGAAAGGGTATGATGTGGAGGTCATTATGACGCAGAATGCCACGGAATTCATCACCCCCTTGACATTTGAATCACTAACAAAGCACAATGTGATGGTGTCCACCTTTGAAAAGGTGGCAGATCGCAGTGTCAAACATATTTCCATCGCCCGCCGTGCGGATATCTTCGTCATCGTGCCGGCAACCGCAAATGTAATCGCCAAGATCGTGCATGGTCTTGCGGACGATATGCTGACGACGACCTTTCTTGCCGCAGATTGTCCCAAGGTGATCTGTCCGGCAATGAATACCGGAATGTATGAAAATCCGGTCACACAGAAAAATCTGGCTGCCGCAAAAGCACTCGGCTATGAGCTGGTGGAACCGGAGGTCGGATATCTTGCCTGTGGTGATACCGGCAAAGGCAAGCTTGCGGACATTGCACATATCGAGGAATGTATTCACCGTACATTGGAAACAACCGGACTTCTTAAAGGAAAGCGCGTGCTCGTTACCGCGGGACCGACTCGCGAGGCACTGGATCCGGTACGCTTTATCTCCAACCATTCCTCCGGAAAGATGGGCTATGAGATTGCCAGAGCTGCCCGTGACATGGGAGCGGACGTAACGCTGATCAGCGGACCTGTCCAGCTAAGTGCCCCGCAGGGAGTTCGTGTCGTGAACGTTGTCAGTGCACAGGATATGTTTGCGGCCGTACAAAAGGAATACGCATCCTGTGATATCATCATCAAGGCTGCAGCTGTCGGTGATTACCGTGCACAGAAAACGGAAGACAACAAAATAAAGAAACAGGGTGAGTTTCTGGAAATCACCTTTGTGAAAAATCCGGACATTCTGGCATGGCTGGGAGAGCACAGAGTATCCAATCAGATCATCTGCGGCTTTGCGATGGAAACAGAGCATCTGCTAAAGCATGCCACTGAGAAACTGAATAAGAAAAACTGTGATATGATCGTAGCCAATAACCTGCATGAACAGGGAGCCGGTTTTCAGGGGGATACGAATGTAGTTACCCTGATTCAAAAGGATCATAGCGAAACACTGGATCTGATGAGCAAATATGAGGTAGGCGTTGAGATACTGACACGTCTGGCTGCTCTCAGCAAAGAAAGAGGAGAATCCCCATGCTAGTAGTCATTGACGTAGGAAATACGAATATAACGATCGGTATCTATCACGGCGACAAGCTGATTGGAAATTATAGACTGACCACAAAGATGAAGCGAACAAGTGATGAGTACGGCTTCATGATGATGAACTTTCTGAATGCCTCCAAGGTACAGCCTGAGGATATACAGGATGTTATCGTATCCAGTGTCGTACCGAAAATCATGCATTCCTTCTTAAACGGTATCCGTAAATATATGCATAAGGAGCCGATCATTATCGGGCCGGGAATTCGTACCGGTATCTCTGTCAAGGCGGAAAATCCAAAGGCAGTCGGTGCCGATCGTATCGTGGATGCTGCCGGAGCCTATTATGAATATGGAGGTCCGTGTCTGGTTGTCGATTATGGTACAGCAACCACCTTCGATTATGTGGATGGCAACGGTAACTTTGAGTACGGCGTCATCACGCTGGGCATTGAAACCGGTGCACAGGCGATGTGGACACAGGCTGCCAAGCTTCCGGAAATCGAAATTAAAAAACCCGCAAGTATCCTGGCGAAGACAACAACAACGAGCATGCAGGCCGGTCTGGTTTACGGCTATATCGGACAAAGCGAATACATTATCAAGGAATTTAAAAAGGCGCTGGGTGTTGACATGAAGGTCATCGCAACCGGCGGCCTTGGAAAAATCATATATAAGAATACTGATGAGATAGATATCTATGATCGTAATCTGACCTTCAAGGGTCTGAAATACATTTACGAAAAGTATACATCAGAAAAAAAGAAATAGCTTCTGCAATAAAAAAGGCTCCTACACGAGTACCTGTAAAATTATATATGGAGAATATGACACGATTGTATTTATCAATAGAATTTGAATTCTCCTCTTTGTATTAAACAACCTAACGCAAGAACATTAAAGAATACGTCTGCTCTTTTCAGGAAGAGACGATGACCATCGTGCAGCTTCCAGCTCCACAAAGTCATACGACGTGTTTTTTTATTTGGATAATCTTCATATTTGCATCCATGTGATGTGTGCTATAGCCTACCTTTCTTTCAAAAGCTTCTTCATATACAGCACATCCACCATCGGATTGTCATAGTACGGCTCCGTTTCCTGAAAGCCAAAGCGTCTATATAGGCGGATGGCGCTTTGTAAGGGTTCGATCGTATCCAGCACCATGCACGAATACCCATCGTCCTTCGCAATCAAAAGAATCGTTTCCACCAGCCTCTGTCCGATCCCCTGACCCTGATAGGACGGTTTCACATACAGCCGCTTCATTTCACAGCATTCCTTACTGAGGCGATGATACGCTACACAGCCAGCAACACAACCATCATCCGCAACAGCAGCCAGCAGTCTTCCCTCTGTTCCACTGTATTTGCGTAACAAATCACACAGCTCTTCCTCCAGCTTTTGAAAGCTTAAATCCCTGCCCAGCAGCTGTGTATATTCCCGAATCAGCTGTTCAACTTCCCGCAGACAGGTTGTTCCATCGATTATATGCATAAATTCATCTCCCCGATAGGAAATATCCTATATTCTGAAGGCATTGCTTCATAACCTTATTGTACTATCTGAACGCAGCATTTTCTACCCCTTTTCAATCTTTTCAGGTTTGTATGCTGTGTTTGCATCTGTGTGGTATAATACAAATAAAGGAGCTGATGACATGAAACGATTGCCGATAGGCGTGGAAGATTTTAAAAAAATGATCGATAAAAACTTTTATTACATCGATAAAACAGATTTTATCAATGATGTCTTACATGAAGAAGTCGTTTTATATACAAGACCGCGCCGGTTCGGTAAAACACTGAATATGAGCACGCTATACTACTTCTTTTCCATTAAGCAAAAAGAAAACGCTTATCTCTTTAACGGCTTAAACATTATGAAACGGTGTGATGCTGCTCAGCATCTAAACAAATATCCCGTCATCATGATATCTTTAAAGGAAATGAAGCAAACCACCTTTGAAAAGCAATTGGAAATGTACAGTATTTTCATACGTGATATCATACGCAGAAATCAGGAATTACTGGAAAGTGAACAGATCAATGCGATTGACAAGGAACTGCTTACTGCCTATTATATGGGAACAAAAAACGAGGTAAGCCTGCAGACAGCGCTGAAATTCCTTTGTGAGTGTCTTCAGCAGCATTATCATCAAAATGTTATCCTATTGATTGATGAATACGATGTACCCTTGCAAAGTGCCTATCTGAACGGCTATTATGATCAAATGGTAGAATTTTTAAGAAATGTTTTCAGTGCTGCACTAAAAACAAATGATGTCTTGGAAAAAGGAGTATTAACAGGCTGTCTTAGGATCGCAAAAGAATCGATTTTTACAGGTCTAAACAACTTCAAGGTAAATTCTATTTTCGATGGCGATGAAAACCAGCAATTTGGGTTTCTGCAGAATGAAATTGATATATTACTTCAGAAATATGATGCTCTGGAGTATAGGAATCATATGAAGGAATGGTACGATGGTTATCAGTTTGGTGGCTGTGATGTGTATAATCCATGGAGTGTCCTGATGTATATGGATCGTTTGACCAATTCTAATAACAAATCACCAGAATCCTTCTGGGCAAATACGAGTGGTAATGATGTGATATATCGTTTTATACAGCAGGGGAATGCGGAAATGAAACAGGATTTTGATACCCTGTCCAGCGGCGGCATGATTGAAAAAACAATCAAACCGGAGCTGACATATCGGGAACTGGATGATACAGATAATCTATACAGCTTCCTGTTGTTTACCGGCTATCTGAAGGCTATAGGCAAAACGGACACAAACACCTATCAGCTTATGATTCCCAATAAAGAAATTCAGTACATCTACACGACCATTTTTGAAGAATGGTTTAAGCAGCAAATCAAAAGCTATCAGGCATCCTTTCTAGAAGCACTCCTGCAGGAGCATGTGGAAGAAGCAAATGAAATTCTGAATACCGTGTTATTTCAATCCCTGAGCTATTTTGATTATGATGAGAAATATTATCATGGATTTCTTAATGGTATGCTGCAGGGGAAGGGCAGCTATCGCATTGTTTCCAATCTGGAATCCGGATTTGGAAGATGGGATCTTGCCGTTCTACCGGCGTATTACAAGAAAAGAGGACTGCTATTTGAATTAAAGGTGGCAAAGCGTGATGAGGATGTGGAAAAGAGTGCAGAGCTGGCAATACAACAGATTAAAGAAAAGCAGTATATCGAGGGTCTGCATAGAAAGGGCTATAGCGACATTCTAGGGTATGGCATCGCCTTCTATAAAAAAACCTGTATGATTAAGAAGGTTAAATAATTTTGATAGAAAGTCAATAACAAGTACCTGTGGTAAATTAAATAAGTATGTTTGAATTCCCACATTATGAAAAGCTTCCGGTAGAATCCCAGTACCTGAAGCTTTTTTTACATATATCGAAGGTCCAAAGGAGGGGACTGTGTGCTACTGGTGCACAGCGTAGCATAACCGGCTGAAGAATCGCATGTTTTCTTCAGCTTCCAGCTAACAGCCACAGAAATGCGAAATCTGCATATCAAGGTCTGCTGATGTCAACCAGAATCTTCTGCCCTAGAAACTGTTCATATGCCTTTATCCAGATATGCAGGCTCTTCGTGTCTATGTCTGTTAACAGTCTGATATGCAGCTCATTCACCGTTTTTTGCTTCTTTGATCTCCAGATACCGCAAATCCTTCCATTCTGCATCACAACACCGGGATTTTGCACCGTTTTCCATACCATGCGCTGCAAATTGCGATCCTCCAGAAGCAAATCACGATCCCAAAGATCAAGTAAGGGATCATGTGGTGGCAAAAGCATTACGGCTTCCGCTGTCTGTTGCTTATCATATGTATCCCTTTCCCATATCGAATATTCTCTTCCCTGATACATCACAGAAGTACGTTCATGCTCAGCTAGTTCCCATAGGCGCCTTGCCTGCGGCAGCTCCATCCCTGTCCATTTCGCAAAGCCCTTTACATCACCAGGACCGTATGCATGAAGAAACCGGCAAACCAGAGAGCGACACGCTGCATCGCTGGCAATATCCTTTTGTGAAGCTGTCAAAGGAAAGGCTGTAAACGTAGGGGAGCCCTTTTGTCTGGGTCCGAAGACGATACCTCTTTGAAAGGAAGCCGGCCGCAGCAAAAAGGAGACAATGGCTTCTCCATACAGCTGTCCTTTGGCGAATGGGGAGGCAGCTTGCCACAAAGGCTGCAGAACGGATGGTATACGGGTGTACATAGCCGCAGCCAATACCTGATCCAGCCGCTGCTTGGACACAACGGGTTCCTGCTTCAATATCTGCAGGCATTGCATCAGCTCCTTCAGCAGCACGGAAAAAGGGACTCCGATTTCTTTTTGACAATAGCGCAGCCCGTTTGTATAAATCCAGGCCTCCCCTTCCTTTGCACAGAGCGCATCCAGAAACACTGACGCATCCGAAAGCGGAAATATCCATGGTGCCCCACGCAGACTCCATGCCTGCACGATGCGCTTACCTTCATCCAGCTCCTGCTGCAGCTGCTGTACACTGCATGAGGGCAGCCGGTTAAATGCCGCACACAGCCACGTACCGGGAGGACTGTTCTGAAACCCGCATACTCCTGCCGCCGCTTGTAAAGAATCTGCGGGAATAACCAGATGCTGTGCATGGTAAAGATGGCTTCGCACCTCTTCCCTTGTGATGGTTCGCATAAGCAAGCCTCCCTTTCCATAGAGAAAAAGCGATTATTTACAACCGCTTCTCAAAATTTCCACTGATGCTCATCCCCTCATTGAAGATGACAAAAGCTCTGGGATCAATCTTATAAATGATTTTCTTCAGCTGTGTTACCTCATACTTGGAAATCACAGTGACAAGAATATGCGTATCTGTCTTCGTATACGCTCCTGCCCCCTTCCAGTAGGTGACTCCCCTGCCCATTTCCTTCATAATGCTTTCCTGTACTTCTCCCTCTTTGGTGAAGATCATCGCCGTCATATTGATATTCTGATAGTGTGTCTTGTCGACAACCAGATACATACAGGCTGTATAGATAATAGAATAAATTGCCGTCGTCACATTAAACAGAATCGCACAGACACCGAATACCAGAACATTGATGATATTGGAAAGACGTCCGACGCTGAAGTCTGAAAACTTCTTGGTAAAATATACCCCCAGAATATCCAGTCCGCCACCGCTTCCACCACTTCTCAAAGCCAGACCGATACCAAAGCCGCAAATCAGACCGCCAATCAAGCAGGCCGCAAGCACATCGTCAAGAATCGGTGTGGAGGGTATCATAACAATCGTAAAGGCCACCGTCTGCGTCAGCACACAAAGCAGCGTCTTCACAAAAAACTTTCTGGAAATGCTGCGATATGCCAGAATAAACAACGGCACATTCATTAAAAAGTTGATAATACCGGCAATATCCAGCTGACCGAAGTCCATATGGGCATATTGCGCCAGCACGGTACGGATGATCTGCGCCATACCGATGACCCCGCCGCTGTACAAATCCAGTGGAACAATGAACAGGTTCAGGCCAACGGCAAACAGAAAGCCGCCGATCACAACATACACATATTCATACATAATTTTTTGCAATTTCATACGCTCACCATCCCCTGCAATCGTAAGAATTATACCATAAAAGCCGGTAAGCGCAATCCCTACCGGCCGTTTTTCTATTTAACAATTTTTTCACAATCACCGTCGATGCTGCCGATGCGACAGGTATCGTCATAAACCAGCTTTCCATCACAGGTGATGTGATCAACACGGCAATGGCTGGACAGATGAATTTCGGTCGCACTGATGGAATGACAGGACATATTGCAGGCAATCAGCTGACTGCACTCAATATTGCGCGCCGTATTTCTCTTTTCCGGCCGAAAGCCGAACAGACCATGGAATATATGCTGACCATGACCATAGTTGATCCGGATATCATCACCGAACAGATCATTCAGAGATGCGCAGCCTTCAATACGGACCTTGTCGGCATTCACCTCTCCCTTATTGTTCAGGACACCCTCTACATAAATTTCATCGGCATACACACGGATACCATCGCTTTTCACAACACCCTCGATATCCAGTCGTCTTACACGGATATCCTTTTTACAGGTCATAACCCCCTGCACATCCATAGTGCCCCCCTTTAAATCACCGCTGCATTTGCAGGTACCCTCAATATTTAAAACCTCGAACTCCAAATCCCCATTGATCGAGCCGACTCCTTCGATATCAATACGCCCGTATTTCCCACCGGAAATGGAACCGATTCCCTCAATCGTTGTATTCATGTGATCTGTATTCATACCAGTGAACCCTCCTTGTACATAGTAAACGCAGACCGATTGCGATGCAGATTATCGCCATCCAGACAGGATACGTAAGCTTTACGTCAATCCACGCATTGGCATCTGCCAGAAAGTAGCACCCTGCCAGCGCCGTAAAGATATTATAGAAATGCAGGCCGTGATCCAGCATGCTGTAGAGTGCAGGCAGAATCAGCAGCATGGTCCACCAGCCGGGAAAGAATATGGTAAAGTCCCACCAGTCCAGCTGTGTTCCCAGATAGCCGATTCCGATAGCGACGAACACCAGTCCCCACAGAATCCGTTTTACGCGATATGTCATCATGATCTCATCTCCTCTTCATCAAATGTAAACTGAAAGGTTTCCTTGTATTTCAGCTTGATCGCATTGTTTAATTCATTCAAGTGTATGGAGCGTATGGCAACAAGGGCATCATCCAGATAAACCTCACTGTCTTCCTTTTTCAACAGTACATACAGGTGTCCCTGCGCCTGCAAAAGCTCTAAAACATAATCCGCACTGTGCATTTCACTCATCTGTTTGCTTAAAAATGAAACAGCATGTGTGCGTTCCTCCTCTGTAATTGCAGTATCAACCATCGCCTGCGACAGGGCAATCATGACAAGCACCTCCAGAAATACGAAGCTGTCCTTGC
>ERZ781275.1131-NODE-1131-length-20956-cov-15.239701_pt1 | contig 20956 bp, 26 predicted proteins | sample MGYA00375853_ERZ781275 | MGnify/ENA primary metagenome ERZ781275 (study PRJEB29790, sample SAMN03653691) | human gut metagenome | host: Homo sapiens | place: USA: Dallas, Texas | collected 2012-07-23 | study: EMG produced TPA metagenomics assembly of the Gut...
ATATACAGAAACACACAAAAAAAGGGTGCGTCACAGACTTATGACACACCCTCATATATATATATATATGAGAACCGGCACAAAACGGAGGGCTAGTCCCATTATCAGGACTAGCCCTCCGTTTTAATTATTTTCTAGGGTGCAATGAAATGTCATCCTGAAAGCTGCTTAGCACGTTACGAGTGATTACTTTACCTCAATGTGCTTAACATCGTCTTTCTTCTCCTCCTTCTTCTCGTTCTTGTTCTCGATAGATACTTCCCTCCTCAGTTGTTCCCGTCTGTTGCTTGAAGAATGAACGTATGTTAAACTTTTAATGAGAATACTTTTTCAAGTGGACTCTTTTTTCAAATCCCTATCCACCATGGCACAGACACAGGAGTCTGACCATACATTCTCTGCCGTCTCTACCATGTCGATAATGGTATAGATTGGCAGGATGATGCCCATGATGCCGATAGGAGCATTGATACCGGACATCAGAGATAGGGTAAGGAAATAACATCCCATCGGTACTCCTGCATTACCCACTGCTGAGATAACTGAAATGAAGAGCCAGAGAATCATCGTAGTCCAAGGTAAAGGCATTCCTCCATTCTGCATCAGAAATAAGGAGGTTACGAGGATAAACGCAGCGCAACCATTCATGTTGATGGTAGTACAGATAGGTAATACAAAGCGGGAAACCTGATTGGAAACTCCCAGTCTGTCTTCTGCTGTCTGCATCGTTACCGGCAACGTAGCAGCAGAACTCTTTGTAAACAGAGCCATTAATACTGCCGGCATCATCTTGCCCAAAGTGCGCACTGGATTCAAGCCTCTTGCCAAGAGGAAGAGCGGGAGGATGATGAAGAATTGAATGACATTACCTCCCAGGATAACAGCTACGTACTTTCCTAGAGAAGCCATCACGATACCCGCAGAGAACTGGGCTGAGAGTTGTGCTGCAAAGGCAACGATACCCAGAGGCAGAGCCCAGATTAATCCATGAATCAGCATGAAGAGCAGATCCTGTAATCCAAACAATCCCTTCATCACGACTTCTTTCTTATCGCTTGATGGCATTTTGGTTAAAGCAATACCTGCTGCTGCCGCCAAAATCAATATAGAGAGTACATTTCCTTCGGCAAACGGCTTGATGATGTTGTTGGGTATTACCCCAAGAATATGGTCATAATAGCTGGTTTCACCCAGCTTTTGGGGAACATCTGCCATACCGCTCTGTACCAAGGCAGTAGGTAAATTGCCTGGAGAAACGATGTTGTAGAGCACCAGTCCCACTGCTGCAGCTGCTATCGTCGTGAGCAGGGTGTAGGTGATGGCGTGGCGGAATATCTTACCGGTGTCTGCCTGGTTGCCCAAGGATGCCAGGGTTGTGATAACTGCCAAGGCTATGGTTGGTACTGCCAGAAGCTGGAATAAGCGGGTATAGACCGTGGCTATGAAGTTCATCAGACCATCCAGCCAGCTGATGCCGAATATCCCCAAGACGGCGCCTACTATCAAAGCGCCAATCCATAGTACCAGCTGCCGGGTTTGCTTATTCTTCACTCCTTTTTGCTTACTGCAGCCAGCATTGCTATCCGGCTGTCTATTTCCAATATTATTCATTGTTTCTACCATGATTTTAAACTATTATTTTCAAAAGGCAAAGGTATTATTTTTTTTCCTTGTCAACAATCCCACAAATATGGTATTTTGCAATCTCGTTATTTTTTTCGGGCTATTCCTTTGCACGTATCATTATTTTTTGTATCTTTGCCGAAAGAATTTAAAACGGCAGCAATATGAAATATCCTATAGGAATACAAGACTTCGAAAAAATCATAGAAGATGGTTATGTTTATCTGGACAAGACAGGCTTGGTCTATGATTTGGTTCATAATGGAACAATTTACTTTCTGAGTCGTCCACGACGATTTGGAAAGTCGTTGCTCGTATCTACCTTGAAATGCTATTTCGAGGGTAAGAAGGAACTGTTCAAGGGACTTGCCATCGACAAGCTGGAGAAGGAGTGGAAGCAATATCCTGTGTTTCATCTTGACTTCAATGGTAATAATTTCACTAATCCTGGAGAACTTGAGGTCATATTAGAAAACTTTGTTGCATCGCAAGAGATGATATATGGTAAAAGTCCTTTCAGGGATTCCTTAGGAGGTCGTTTTGAATATGTATTGAAAGCTGCTCATGAGAAAACAGGACTCCGTGCCGTGGTTTTAATTGATGAGTATGATAAGCCAATATTGGATGTGCTTGATACACAAATCAAAACATCAATAAAGGGTGAAGAACGGTTGTTAGAAGATAGGAATCGTGAGGTTTTGAAAGGTTTCTATAGTGTCTTCAAGGCTGCCGATGCTAATCTACAGTTTGTCTTGCTCACGGGTGTCACCAAGTTCTCGCAAGTAAGCGTGTTCAGTGGTTTCAATCAGCCTAACGACATCAGTATGGACGAGCATTACGAGGCACTTTGTGGAATTACGGAAGAAGAATTGTATTCTACCTTTGATGAACAGATCAAGGCGATGGCCGTGAGATATAAAACCACAGAGGAAGGAATGAAATACAAACTGAAGAGGAAGTTTGACGGTTATCACTTCAGTCCTAATATGCTTGATATCTATAATCCTTTCAGTATTTTGAATGCGCTGAGCAAGAAGATTCTGGCAGATTATTGGTTTCGCACCGGTTCGCCAACCTATCTTGTTCGCCTATTGTCTCATTTTGATGAGAACATCAATGAGATGGTGAACAGTTTTTATCCTACGAGTAGTTTTATCGACTACAAGGCGGATGTGGAATCACCGTTGCCTATGATTTATCAGAGCGGTTATCTTACCATCAAAGATTGGAATATGGATACCGATTCCTATCTCCTGGATTTCCCGAATGATGAAGTGAGGAGCGGTTTCCTGACGCTGGTCAAAGCAGCAAAGCGAAGGTAGGGTAGATTGTGTGGTAGAGACTCCGAACTATATCTACATCTTAGAATTCAAGCGTGATGGTTCGGCTGAAGAAGCCCTGAAGCAGATAGAGGATATGGGCTATGCCAGGGAATATGCAGCAGATGGCAGAAAGATTTATCAGATAGGCTGCAACTTCTCATCGAAGACGGGAACCATTGATGGGTGGAAAATGAAGTAGGTAATCTGTAAGAATAGCCCGAAAAATAAGTCATATAGCTTAATTTTCGGGCTATTCCTTTGCTTGTATCATTATTTTTTGTATCTTTGCCCCCCAAAAAGGTGTTTTTAAACAATAGTGTCATGGAGCAGAATCAGTTAAAAGAAGTACCATATGGCGTATCGGATTTCGATGTAGTAAGAAGAGACAATCTATACTATGTCGATAAGACCATGTATTTGCCAAAATTGGAAAGTCAGGCTCGCAACCTCTTTTTCATTCGCCCTCGCCGTTTTGGTAAGAGCTTGTTCATCAGTATGCTTCGTGCTTACTATGATGTGAGACACAAGGATGAATTCCAGGAAAAGTTTGGTGGCTTATGGATAAGTCTGCATCCTACTTCCTTGCAGGGAAAGTTTCAGGTGATGTATCTTGATTTCTCGCAGGTAGGAGGAAACATTGAAAAACTGGAAGAGCGATTCAATTTCTATCTGGGAGTTGAAATGGATGGTTTTGTGCGTGATTATCATGAATACTATCAGGAGGAAACCATCAGGAAGGTTCGGGAAACTGAAGATGCAGCAGGAAAGTTTTCCATTATCATCAATGAAGCTAAGTCAAAGTCATATTCTCTCTATCTTATTATAGATGAGTATGATAACTTTACGAATACCGTGCTTAACGAGCATGGAGAGGATGTATATAGGGCTATCACGCACGCTGCAGGATTCTATCGAGACATCTTTAAGAAGTTTAAAGGTTCTTTTGATCGTATATTCATTACGGGTGTCAGTCCTGTTACATTGGATGATGTAACCAGTGGCTTCAATATCGGCTGGCATATTTCTACCAATGAGGAATTCAATCAGATGTTGGGTTTCTCTACGGAGGATGTGCGAGAGATGTTCACCTATTATAAGGAAAAAGGGATGATGCGTCCTGATAGCAACATCGAGGAAATCATTGAAGAAATGAAGCCTTGGTATGATAACTATTGTTTCTCCAGGGGAGCTTTGGAAACTCAGAGTAGGATGTTCAACTGCGATATGGTGCTCTATTTCCTTCGCAATTTCATGAATCGGGGAGAAGGTCCCAAGGAAATGATAGATCCGAATACAAAGACGGATTACAACAAGATGCGCAAGTTGATTCAGCTTGACAGACTGGATGGTGACCGCAAGGGTATTATTCGGAAGATAGCAGAGACAGGACAGATTATCACTCGATTGGAAGAGACATTTCCTGCCAGAATGATAACCAATCCTCAGATATTCCCGAGTTTGCTATTCTATTATGGCATGCTTACCATCAAGGGCACCTTTGGCAGCCAGCTAGTTTTGGGAATTCCTAATAATAATGTTCGCAAGCAATATTATGGCTATTTGCTGGAAGAGTATCAGGATGATAGGTATGTTAATCTGTCTGACTTGGAATATAAGTTTACGTTGATGGCTTTCGAAGGAAAGTGGAAGGATACTTTGGAATATATGGCTTCGGCATACGCAGCCGTTTCATCCGTTCGGGATTCCATAGAGGGCGAGCGTAATCTGCAGGGTTTCTTCATGGCGTATCTGAGCCTTAATAGCTATTATTATACGGCTCCCGAGTTGGAATTGAATCATGGTTATTGTGATTTCTTCCTCTTGCCGGATTTGACGCATTATCCAACGAAGCATAGTTATATTTTGGAATTGAAATTAATTCCAAAGAAAGAAAAGGGAATGTCAGGAAAGGTGCATGAGGAGTTAATAGCCAAGCAATGGCAGGAAGCAGAACTTCAGATCAAGAAATATGCTGAAGCTCCGAGAGTTGAGGCTTTGCGACAGGAAACCCAGTTGCATAGAATCATTATGCAGTTTGATGGTTGGAAGTTGCATAGAATAGAAGAGGTGTAGATTGGGGAAGAATGAGCTGAGGAGTTATAAAGAATAAGTTTTCTTTACATTAGCTTGCCTGAGATTCTCGTATTTTCAGACGCTTATTATTTCTTTGAGAATATCGCAAATATGAAGAGTAATAAGAACTTGTTGATAATCAGATGTTTGTGATTTCTTGACAAGATGATGCCGTTGAGGAAAATCTATAGTTGTACAACTATAGGTCTTATTCTTAATATAGAGCAGAAAACAGAGAATTCCGACCTCTCAATCCTCTTGTTTTTATCGCTAGATTCCAAACTTGTAGGTATATGAATTTGGGTTATAAATATTGACGGGAGGTTGGATATTAAAAGATAAGTGTCATGATGACAGTTCAAGATTATATCGCAATAATTAGGCAAAATAGTTCCAAGATTACTAAAGATTTTGGAATCAAGACCTTGCGCATTTTTGGTTCCGTATCACGAAATGAACAAACAGGGCAAAGCGATTTGGATATCTGTGTAGAAACAGAAACTCCTAATCCTTTTTTATTGGCCGACTTGAAAGAATTCTTAGAGGGCTTGTTCAAGTGCTCAGTTGATGTAGTGCGTATTCACAAAAACATGAATTCTTTCTTTAAATCAAGAATTGAACGGGATGGAATCTATGTAATACGATAAAATAAAGATTTTCTCTTATTTCTTTGGCGTTTACACTAGAATGTTGTATCTTTGCAGCTGTAATTTGAACTAAAAATGGAGGAATAAAGAATGAATACAACAAAGTTAACAAGAGAAGAAGCGTTGCGTCGTTGGAATGCTTCTAAGGAAACCAAACGTAAAATGGTTGAAAAGCTAGAAACCTTGGTAAGGAATAGTTGTCTTGAACGTACAGGTAAAGAACCTATTGGGATAGAAGTATGGTAGTCGAAACTTTGTCTCTAGACACGATAAATGCCAATTCTCCTTATGAGGTCAAGTTGGCAGATGCTGGTGATACGTTGTGTTTCATTACAGATTACGATGCAGAAATCTTTGTAACATTTGAGAGAGACGAATTGCTTCATGAAGGTTTGGTTTACCAGTTTGGTATCTCAAATCCTAAGAGAGTAAAGTCGCCTCGTGACCCAAAAGTGCGAGAGACCATTCTTGCTATCGTTGAAGAATTCTTTGCTAAGAATCAAGCTGCATTTCTTTATATCTGTGATACGAGTGGTGGAATGCAGAAGATGCGTAATCGCTTATTTCAATATTGGTTTGGAATTTATGGAGAACGCGAGGAATATGTTTTTCTACCTCAGACGATAACAGATGAAGAGGGGAATGATAATTATGCAGCTCTAATAATTCGTAAGGATAATCCTCAGTTTACGAATTTGGTAAGCGAGTTTATGGCGACTGTCAATTTGCTGAATGCTAAACCTGAGGAGTACGAAGAATGATTTGTTGGCAATAAGGCTGTATAAGGCAGATGAGTCTCCATTTTCGATAATTTACCAGAGCGGTTATCTCATCATATGTTGCATATATCTCTGCACAGTTTGTATGGTTTGTTGCTAATATACTGAGTTTGTGGGGAGATTTGCAAAATCTAAAGTAGTACATGATGGAAAAGGTTATTGTTGACGTTGCGTGGTGCGACAGAAATTATGGCGGTTCTCTTGGTAGTAATGTACCTGGAGCGGTGGTTTTTACAGCGCCAAACTTTGATGCTTTGCAAAAAGAAGCAAAGGATAGTTTGGAGTTTCATATTGAAGGCCTTATGGAAAATGGGGAAGATGTTCCTGCATGGCTGAAGAATGGGGATTATGAGTTTGAGTATAATATTATAAGATAAGATCAGTTGTGTGTCTGATTTAGCAAAGAGGGTGTGTCATAAGTAAATGATTCACCCTTTTTTGTTTGTTGGAATGTTGCTGATATGTTGTTGGAAAACATAGTATAAGTTGTTAGAAAAGCTAGTATATGTTTTTGAGTTAGTTAGTATCTCCGGTCGCACAACAGCTGTTGTGCGCTTGCATATCAGCTGATATGCGCTTGCACAACAGGTGATGTGCATGCGTAGGCCAACTGTTATGCGCCAACTGTAATTTAGACTTATGACGCCTCCTCTTTGTCATTTGGTACATACAGAATGACATTTCATACAAGGTAGGTTTAGATATTTGGCTGATAGAAATAATCTTCTTACTTTTGCGCTCGTAATCGGGAAGCGGTAGAAAAGAAAAAATCGTGGAACGAGGAACATGAAGTATAACCCTTTTTATATATAATAAGGTATGAAGAAGATTATGATTTCGTTGATGATGGTGGTAGCTGCCACCACAACCAGTTTTGCAAAGAGTAACAACACCGATGTGGCAAATGCCGTAAAGAGTGTAGCCGAGCAGGTAAAGCAGGCTCCATCCGGTACTGTGTATGGTGTAGTTGAGAACACCAAGCACCACATCATCGTAGCTACTCCTTTCGGAAAGTACACCATTGAGAAGAAGGACGGCGGCGTCAGCTTTATGGGAATATCGGCAAAGCTGGTATCATCAAAGAATGGCGTTTATAAAGTCAAGACATCCCTTGGTAATTTTACGATGATTATGAGAAAAGAAACGATAACGAAGAGATAATCGTTACAGTTTGTTTACCTTCTTGCAAGGGATGGTATATAGGCATAGGGCATTGAATTGTTGCCATGGAATAGAAATGTGGAAGTATTTTTCTCTCGGCAATGGCAGCGTTCAATGCCTTTTTTGTCCTTCGGGATAAAAAACATCGCTAAAAGTTTGGCAGTATCAAGAATATTGCTTACTTTTGCGGTCAGAGTTGGAGCAGACGGAAAAGAACGGCTGCGATGAAGACTCGAAAGAATGAGCGTATTGAACGTTAGTCTTGAAATAGAAATGTGGAAATTTCAAAATTCAACTATGACGAACAGCAATACGGCTCACGCTATGGGATTATTGTATCCTTTTCTCTATAGGAGGAAGGTGCCGATATACCTTTTGGCGTGGGCTATTGTTAGTTGCTAGTTGAAAGGTCTTTCCACAACCTCTATTTCGGCGACCGAACAATAGTCCCACGCTTTTTTCATAGAAAACTTAATGACCGATAGCTACTTCTGGGAACAAGTCAGCGATGTAAATGGTAAATATGGATAGTCAATTTATCGTATTCAATACAAAGACGGAACTCTTAAGATTAGATGTTTCCAAAATTGTTTATTTCGAAGGAGATGGCAATTATACACAGATTGTTACTATTAACAAGCTGAAGGCTGTTGTTTGTCTGAATTTGACTCAGATGGAGAAGTATTTGGCCGAGCATCTTGTAGATTGCAAGAGTATTTTTATGCGAGTGGGTAAGCGCTTTATCATCAACACAGGCTACATCTATCAGGTCAATACGCAAAAGCAACAGTTGATATTATCCGATTATGAGCATTTTGCTTTTGCTTTGGGTATTTCTAAGGAAGCCTTGAAGCAAATGAAGGATTTACTCATAACTAAAAAATAAACTAATCAAGCAAAGAATTTTATGGAATTAATCATTGGACGTGATGCTAGTACATCTCAATTGAGAATAACAATGGGACAACAATCCAAGACTTTTGGGGGTGCTGGAAGTGTTCCTATGACAGTGAGCCGTCAACACTGTAGTTTGACCATTAATCCTGATGGTTCTTATAGAATTACGAATCTAAAACCTCAGAACGTTACTTTTGTCAATGAAGTGGAAGTGATGGCAAAGACTATCATGGAAAAGGATAAAATAGAACTTGGTCCAAGCAAATTTTTGGTTAGTTGGGATTGGATAAAGAGTTTTGTTCCTCAAATGGTAGATTTTCGTCCATTGCAGCGTGTTTGGGAAGAATATGATGAACATAAACTTGATCAGCAAATTGCTGACCGCAAGTTTAATTCTCTTCGTGGCATCACTGGTTTGATTACCATGGGAGCCATCGCTTTGAGCATCATTTTCCCAGAATTTAGAGAGACTCCTCTTTATATAGGTTTGTATCTATTAGGTATTTTGATTTCTGTAGGCTTTACTGTAAAGGCATATAAGGATTCTTCTAAGGGACCGTTAAGGCAGAGGCAGTTGACTGAAGAGTTTCAGCTGCATTATGTTTGTCCTCATTGTCATCACTTCCTGGGCTTTCTGTCTTATGGAGTTTTAATGCAGAATGAGGCTTGTCCTTATTGCAAGGCTAAAATCAAAAAGTGATTTTGTACAATGGAAGATAGGTTTTGTGTAATGAGCACAGAATTAGCACCTATCTATTTATTATTTCACTATATTTGCACCAGTTATAAATTTAAAACGTATGATTATGGCACAGAATGAAGAAACATTGTATTTCGATAATACACATCCTGAAGTAAGACAGGAAAGTAAAGATAAAACTCAGAACGCTGCTGATAAGGCAACTTGGAAGAAAGTAGCGGTAAGTGGAGCTGCTGGTATCTTGTTAGGTGCAAGTGCTATGTATGCCACAGATGCCTTTGCAGCAAATACAGAAGAAACTCCAGATACAAAACCGGAAGGGGAGAATCCATCGCAAGATGCTGCTGCAGCTAATGATAATGCCTCTATCAAGGTAGCTGAGAGTCATGATGAGCAGAGCTTTAAGGAGGCTTTTGATGCCGCTAGAGCCGAAGTTGGTTCTGGTGGCGCTTTCCATTGGCATGGTAATATCTATAGTACTTATACCGAGGAAGAGTGGAACAACATGACAGATGCAGAAAAGAACGACTATGCTCAGGCTGTAAAACCTGAAGTACGTGCAGAAGAAATGAATGCTGCTCCTCATCAAACTGAAGATGTTGCTGTGGTATCTCATTCTTCTCATGCAGACCAGGATGTATCTGTTGCTCACAATGATGCAAATTTGCATCAGGCAAGTGATGTGCAGGTGGCTGATGACCAAAATGCAGATGTTCATTTGGTTAATGCGGGTGAAGTTCAGCTTGCTGATGGCTCCATGGCTACAGTGGGTGTCTTCGATGTGGATGGTCAGGAAGTGAGTGTGGTAGATTTTGATCAAGATGGAAATCCTGATGTTGCGATTTGTGATGCCAATGGTAATGGAAGTATTGACGTTGGTGAAGCAATTGATTTGCATACAGGACAAGTGATTACTCCAAGTGGTAGTGATTTCGCTGATGCCGGAGTTGATGATTCTGCTGATCCAAATCTCCAAACCGCATCCTTGGAGAATCCAGATGTAGCTCCTGATATGCCAGACTATATGTCTGATGCTGATATTCAGATGGCATAAACATTGATTAAAATAGATGGTAGCAATGGAAATTAAAAGAATCAAATGTCCGAGTTGCGGTGTATTGCTTGACGTGAGAAATTCTCAAAACGAAGCGGTTAAGGTGATTACTTGTCCTCAATGTAAAACTCAGCTGAGAGTGATGTTCTCACAGCAACATGCTGCAACTCCGCAATCTTTTGGGGAAACAGAATATGTTGGTAATAGCAATGGTGAGACTCAGTATGTGAATCGAGATAATGGAGAAACTCTTTACGTGGGGCATTCCTCTTCTCCTTCTCAATCTGATGAAACAATCCTTGCAGGCAAGAAAGAAGAGGTTACTCCTGGTTATTTGCTCTATGGTGGTCAGAAGTATCCGTTAGGGTTCGGCAATAATGTAATAGGCCGCAAGGCTACTACTTCGCAGGCAACTGTACAGATAGTTACTGATGATAGATATATGAGCCGTCTGCATCTTGCCATCCAGGTAATTAAGGCTTCTACGGACAAGGTTAGGGTGGTGGTGTCTAACTACCATAATAAAAATGCCAGTTATGTGAATGGACAATTATTGAACGAGGGTGACCAGCTCGTCTTGACAGAAGGAAGTATCATCAAGATGGGTAACACAACCGTTGTTTATCATCAAAAATAAAGCTAACAATGAAAATCAAGATATATCAGCCTTTAGCTATCCATGAGTTGGGAAAAAGGGCGAACCAGGAAGATAGCATCTATCCAATAGAGGGCAAAGCAACGGAGAAAGACCGTTTGTTTTTGCTCTGTGATGGTATGGGTGGACATGAGCATGGTGAGGTGGCAAGCCAAAGTATTTGCAAAAGTCTTTCTTCGTTTTTGTTGCAGCATGCAGTTGCTTCCGAAGGCTTGGAAGATAAGTTGCTGTCTGATGCTTTGGCGTATGCTTACGAAGAACTGGATAAACTGGCTATTGCGGGAGATACCCGTCAGATGGGAACAACTTTAACTTTGCTGTATTTTCATAGTAATGGATGTACGGCAGCCCACATTGGAGATAGTAGAATATACCATCTCCGCCCATCTTCGCATACCATATTATATAAGAGTCGTGACCATTCCCTGGTGTATGATCTTTATCAGGCAGGTGAGTTGACCTATGAGGAGATGAAGACATTTCCACAGAAAAATGTCATCACCCGTGCGATGATAGCTGGAGATAGAAATCATCCAAAACCTGATGTTATCCATATTTCTGATATTCAGCCAGGTGATTACTTCTACATTTGTTCTGACGGCATGTTGGAACAGATGGAAGATGAGGAGCTGTTGGATGTCTTCTCTGCGAATGTTCGTGATGAAGAGAAGCGACAGATGCTGATTTCAGAAACCTCAGATAATAAAGATAATCATTCTGCTTATATAGTACACATCAAAGAGGTGAGTCATGACGAGGCTGATGTGAGTCTTGTAAATGAAGAGCTTACGGCGAAATGCAATGTTTTGAATATCAAGCCTGATGTGGAAGAGGTGACTTCTTCTCCTGATGTTGAAGTCGTAAAGCCTGCTGGTACACCGCCGCCTGTTCCTGATAGTGTAATCGTTGCGATGGAGAATAAGCAGAAAAGAAAGAAATCTTTCTTCATTGCATTTGTTGTCTTAGTGGTATTGGCTGCTGTTGGCATGGCTGGTTATGGCTACTATAGCAAGTATAAAGCAGAGGCAGCTTTGCAGGATTCTCTTCTAGAGGATTCTATAGTGACCGTGAAAGAGTTTAATAGCCAGCAAAATTTAGAGACAGATACAACAATACAAGATTCTACAAAACAAGATACAACAAAGAATGAATGAACTAAATAATCAAAATATGCTCCAAGTAGGAACCATCCTACACGGAACTTACAAGATAGAAAGCTATTTGGCTTCAGGTGGCTTCGGCAATACCTATTTAGCAAAGAACATCGAGTTTGATGAGACTTATGCCATCAAAGAGTTCTTTGTAAAAGGTGTGTGTCAGCGTGATGGTAATAGTACAACCATTAGTGTAAGCAATGCCGAGAATACCAATAGCTTTGAGCAGCAGCGAGAGAAGTTCAAGAAAGAAGCTCGCCGTCTCCGTAGTCTCAGTAATCCTCATATTGTCAAGGTCTATGACCTTTTTGAGGAGAATGGTACTGCGTATTATGTGATGGATTATGTAGATGGAGAAAATCTATCTGCACGTTTGAAGCGTACCAATGCACCTTTGGCAGAGTCTGAGGTTCGCAATTACTTGAATCAGATATTGGATGGTCTTGAGGCAATCCATAACGAAGGTATGTTCCATCTTGACATCAAGCCAGCCAATATTATGGTAGTCATGATGTAGTCAAGTTGATAGACTTTGGTGCAAGTAAGCAGCAGAGTACGGTAGGTGGTGCTACAATGAGTACAGGTATCAGTTATACGAATGGCTATGCTCCTAGTGAACAAATGGCGCAGAGCTATGATAAGTTCGGACCATGGACAGACTTCTATGCCCTTGGTGCCACTATGTATAAGTTACTTACCAATCAAGACCCACCATCAGTTTCTGACCTTTCTGAAGACGAGGCAGAGGACAAGCATCTTGCCCTTCCAATGCCTAATGTCTCTGAGGAAATGAAGAAGTTGGTGGTTTGGATGATGCAAGTGAATAGATTGAAGAGACCGAAGAATGTTGGGGAGATTAAAAAACTTTTACAACAACTTTTTGCTGCTACTTCTAACAATGAAGAACCAAAAGCGTTTAGTCCACATCATTCTTATGCAAATTCTGTTGATGATGAAGAAGAAACAGTGTGGGCAAGTAAACATGGAGATGCAAAAGTTGAAGAGAATGAACAACCTCAGAGTAAGATAGAAAAACAAACAAGTGGCGATACTGCTAATAAAAATACGCATTTTGTAGTGGTGTTTATACTTGTGATAGTTGTAGTTTGTGCAATCGCAATTATGACACGAGGATGTGGCGGAAATAGAACTGCTTCTGACATAAATAGTGTTGAAGCATCTGCGGATTCGGATGTTGCATTTCCTGATACGATGACATATGCCGATTCTGGTGCTGATACTTCAGTAATGTATGTGGAAAATAAAGAAGAGACTTTCTTCAATGAAAAGGTAAGATATACAGGTGCTGTAATGTGCTATCCTGATCCTGGATATTTTTATCCACTTGATGAAGCTGGTGAGCTTACCTTTAGTGATGGAAGAATGTATAAGGGCCCTTTTAAGCGTGGGCGGATGGAAGGTGATAATGCTTCTTTTATTTACCCTAATGGGGATACATTTACAGGCTCTTTTTATGACAACCATTTTTCAAAAGGAACATATACCGTAAAGCAGTCTGGAGAACAGTTCGTTGGTACTTTTGATGGAAATGGTCAACCCCAAAAAGGTGCTTGGTATGATAAAGATGGTAACTTTTTACAAAATGTTTAAACTATTGAATAAGTAAATATTAAAGGCAATGAAATTTAAAATTCTTATAATTGTGATGTTGCAACTGTCTTTCATAAATGCTATAGCTCAGCAAAATGCCATAAAGCGGAGTTCTGCAAAAAACAGGATTTATGCAGTTAAGGATAATCTTCCTGGCAATTTCAGACAAAACAAAAGTTTTATATTGAAAATAGTGATATTGGCATTGGAGCAAACAATGGCTTTAAGACTATAAGTAAAAAGTTTTTGTGTTTACAGAGTGGTATCCACCATTGCCATCGTCAGTAATAGTAATAAATATCTATAATGGAAATTAAAATATAGTAAAACAATTATGTATAAAATAAATATGAGAAAAATATTAACTGTTTTGTTGCTTGTCTTTTGTTTTTTGAGTGTAAATGCTCAAAAAAAGGTTGTGCAAAGAAGTAGAAAGTGTGTGTCTTCGGCCAAAGTTGTTCCGTCTCAAAAAGCAAAAGCTATTCATAAGAAGGCAAAAACTATTCATAATAAGGAAAGTCATGAGGATAAAACAAATGCTATAAATGGAACCTCTTATAGTAGTCAAACTCCACAAGCATACCAGCAACCTGTTATACCTCAATATTCTTTTGGAATTTATAAAATCAATAAGAAATTATACATTCAGAATTTGAAAGACAATGTTTCTGCTTTTATAGAATATAAACGAAATTATTATGGGTGGACAATCATGCAGGTTCGTGAGTTTCATGAAGCTTTTAATGATTTTATATCAGCAATGGAGGAAGATGGAAGATTGAGTACGGATGAATTTGGAACGATATCAGACTCAAAAGGTTTGTTGTCAAACACAGACAAATATGACTATTGGTATGATAAGCATGGTAATTGTATTACTAATGATCGGTATAATTCATTAAAGGACAAAAAGAAAAAGAAATATGAGCAATTTGAGGCAAACCAACAAGTTGCGTCTTTTGCTAAAGAAATAGGAAAAGGGCTGATTGAGGCTTTGAGGAAAGAACATAAATTATAATGTTTAAATAATGTAGAAATGAATGAACAAGAATTAAAGGAGAAGATAAAATCTCTTTACGAAGAATTGATAGAAGAAAAAAAGGTTTCTATCTGCCTGGATCGGGGTATAGAACCAAAGAACCACCTTCTGGTTTGCGGTATGCAGTGAAGGCGTTAGAATTACTGGACGTTGCAAAGAAACTGGCTAGTATTGATTCGGCTAAGTATAATACGTTGGAATTGCAAATAACAATTAATAAAGATGTTGAGAGTGTGAGAGGTTATTCTTACAAATATGACAAAAGTTATAAACCTACATCAAAAAGTATTGCTGAAATACAACAAATGATGTCTGATACAACAAGTAAAATTTATAGAGACTTTGTTTGTAAGGTTGATGATGATAAGGTATAAAGCAAATATTAAAACGGCTAATCCGTTTCCCTGCCTATTGGGGAGTGGTGGAAAAAGGAGGCAAGTGCGGACTCTTGTAGAAATGTTTCATCTTTTTTAATTTAATTTTAATGAAATAGAGTAATCTATAGTTCATTAAAGAAGTTATAAAGATGGCTGTTAGGTTTCTTAGCAATTTATATTTGGATCCTGTTACAGGTTCTGATTAAGAATATTGCTTGGATATACTAATAGACTGGGCTTTTAGCTATAACTCTTTTATGTAATATGGCTTTCCCTGCACGAACCTATGTTGTTTGTGTTGGCATAGTAGATTATCCTGGTCCAAAGAACGACTTGTGGGTAAGCGCCAATTATGCCAAGATCATTTTGGGTATTTTTACGAAGAATGGAAAAGCGGCGGTGTTCTGTTTTACATAATCGTATTGAAAAGTTTGAGTGATAATATAAAATATGGCAGAAATAAATACATTAACCATGCTCCAAGTTGGCACAGTTCTACATGGAACATATCGAATAGAAAGCTACTTGTCTTCAGGTGGCTTTGGTAATACTTATAAGGTTACGAATCAAGAATTCCATGAGACATTCGCCATCAAGGAGTTCTTTGTGAAAGGAGTGTGCCAACGTGATGGTAATAACACTACCATCATCGTGAGCAATTCTGAAAATGCTGATAGTTTTGCTCTGCAAAAAGAGAAGTTCAAGAAGGAGGCACGTCGCTTGCGTAGCCTCAACAATCCTCATATTGTTAAGGTGTATGACTTGTTTGAGGAAAATGGTACGGCTTATTATGTAATGGATTATGTGGATGGCGAGAATCTATCTACACGCTTGAAGCGTACCAATGCACCTTTGGAAGAGTCTGAGGTTCGCAATTACTTGAATCAGATATTGGATGGTTTTGAGGCAATCCATAACGAAGGTATGTTCCATCTTGACATCAAGCCAGCCAATATTATGGTAGTCATGATGTAGTCAAGTTGATAGACTTTGGTGCAAGTAAGCAGCAGAGTACGGTAGGTGGTGCTACGATGAGCACTGGTATCAGTTATACGAATGGCTATGCTCCTAGTGAGCAGATGTCGCAGAGCTATGATAAGTTCGGTCCATGGACAGACTTCTATGCTCTTGGTGCTACTATGTATAAGTTACTTACCAATCAAGACCCTCCATCAGTTTCTGACCTTTCTGAAGACGAGACAGAGGACAAGCATCTTGCCCTCCCAATGCCTAATGTCTCTGAGGAAATGAAGAAGTTGGTTGTTTGGATGATGCAAGTGAATAGATTGAAGAGACCGAAAAATGTTGGAGAAATAAGACGTATCTTGCAACAGCCTTCTGTTGCTACTTCTAACAATGAAGAAACAAAAGCGTTTAGTCCATATCAATCTTATGTTAATCCAGTTAATGATGATGAAGAAACAGTATGGGCTGGTAAAATAGAAACTGCAGAAACAAATGGGGATAAACTGGAACCGGAAGAAGAATACTTAGACGATGATTCTTCAAGTAAGAATAGGATTATTATAATAATTCTTGTGATAGCTGTAGTTTGTGCAATCGCAATTATGACACGAGGATGTGGCGGAAATAGAACTGCTTCTGACATAAATAGTGTTGAAGCATCTGCGGATTCTGATTCTGTTGTGTATGAACCAGGAGTTGATACTATTATAGCAGAAACTGGTAGTCAAAATTATTTAAATTCTATAGATTATTCTTCTTCTAAAGTTACTGATATAGGTAATTTTAATGATGAAACTTGGAAACTTGTAGAAAGTGAATCAAGTGTATCTTTAGTGTCAGAGAAATATAATTATTCAATTTCAAACATAAGTTGGCAAGATGGTGAAGAACACCAATTGTCTAGTGTCTTGGCTGTAAAGCTCTATAAAGGAAAAATTTGGTTTATAGCTTACGATGATAGCCATAGCATAGGTGCTACAGGTGTATTGTCAGGAACACAAATATTTAATTATGATATAAAGCAAGATGCCTTTAATTTTGTAATGAATTGTAATTCAGCTAAGTTTAAAGGTAAAACTATTGAATATTGTGAAGCACAGGTAAAGCAATATGGCTCGAGTGCTGCTGACAACGAGTATAGTTATGAATGGTATTACTTTGATTTGTAGTTTTTAAATTTAAGATGGAAAAAGATAAAGTTCAAGAATACGTTGAGGGTAAAGTAACCGATGCGTTAAACAAAGTTGTTGCTGATGCTTATCTAGCGGGTTACAATGCTGGCTATCAAGATGGTTATAATAAGGTTGTCAAAGATTCTGTTTCGGTAGGCTCGGAGTTTGTCGACTTGGGACTTCCGAGTGGAACATTATGGTCTTCAGATTATGTTAAAAAAAATGATGACGACATGACAATTTATGTAACTCAGGAGAACGGCGCTGATTATGAAATTCCAACGTACGAGCAATTTAAGGAATTGATGGATGAGTGTAAATGGGAGCAAAAGTCAGAAAAGAATTGGACAGAAAGTGGTTTTTACTATTGGCATGACTGGGCAATTTGTCTTGGTCCAAATGGAAATAAAATCACATTTGAAAAAACTGGACTTTATGAGGCTACCGATAGCCTTACAAGAACAAGTGAAATTTTCTTTTGGTTGAATGATAAAGAATCTAATTGTGCTAGTATTACATTTGATAGTTTGAACATAGGTTCGGAAAATATGTTCTCTGGGTACAAACTGCCAATTCGTCTTGTAAAACGATAGGAAGAGGCATAAGAGGTTTGAAAGCCATTTTTGATAATAAATTTTTAATAAGATTTTTGTTTATGGAAAAAGTGAATTTTATAGAAATAGCTAAGTATTGCCAAGAGCAATCACAGATTAAGCATTCGACTCCTCGCAATAGCTATTGTAATACCCTTTTTGTTTCAATACAGAAAAATAACAAGATAGAATGTTCTTGTACACCTCATATCCTAGCAGAGGCAAAACAATGCATTTTAATTCATGCTTATGATGTTATTCCAGCAGAGAACCCTTATGTTCATTTTGATATAGACTATATAGATGAGAAAGGTTGTGTGAGCCAGAATCGTTTGGATGATAATTTTAGATTAGATGTTGACTATATAGGTCCTTGGCGTAATCACGTTCTGGTAATGCGTCTTCGTAGTGATGATTATTCTACGACTTTCTTTACTTGTACAGCACCTTGGCAGGATAAAAAAATAGAGGTTATTTGGAATCTTTATTTAAAAATTCGTGATTGTAGTTTACAAGAGGCAAAAATGGTTGCATCTTTGGCGATGAAAGACAACAAGATTGCATTACAAGCAAAAAGAATCAAAGAATTAGAAGCAACAAAATTGTATCTAGAGCAAGAAGTTGCAGTATACAAAAGTATATTGGATGAGATAAAGTCACTATTGAAGAATAATGAAACTATTAAGAAATAATGCCATTCTCTGCAATGGCAAATATAAAATTGAGCGAGTGCTCGGTCAAGGTGGTTTCGGAATCACCTATTTGGCTAAGCAGAAGGTTTCTGTAGCAGGTGCCTTGGGTACGATTGATGCAGAAATCGAAGTGACAATCAAGGAATTCTTTATGAAGGAACTCTGTAATCGTGATGAAGAATCATCTATGGTGACAGTTCCTTCTACAGGAAGTGCAGATTTGGTGGAGAAGTTTCGCCAGAAGTTTATCAAGGAAGCGAAGAATATCTCTAAGTTGACTCATCCTCATATTATTAAGGTGTTGGATGTGTTTGAGGAGAATGGTACCGCCTACTATGTCATGGAGTACATTGATGGTGGCTCTTTGTCGGATTTGATAGAGAAGAAAGGTTCTTTATCGGAAGAGGAAACCTTGAAATATACGAGACAGATAGCATCTGCCTTGCAGTATATCCATGCTCATAACATGAATCACTTAGATGTGAAACCGGGTAATGTGTTATTGCGAAAGAATGGTGATGTTGTATTGATAGATTTTGGTATGTCCAAGAATTATGATGTGGCCGGTGAACAGACTACGAGTAGTCCTGTTGGAGTGAGTGTTGGCTATGCACCTATTGAGCAATCTCGTGTGGGTGGATTGGGAATGTTCTCTCCGGAAACAGATATATATTCTTTGGGAGCTACTATGTTCAAGATGTTGACTGGTCAAACTCCTCCAGAGGCAACTGCTGTCTTTGATGAAGGCTTACCGGAATTGCCGATGGGCATAAGTGAGCAGACGAAGCGATTTATTGAAAAGGCAATGCAACCAAGAAGAAAGGAACGATATCATACGATAGTGGATTTCTTGGATGCGCTGGGTACGGAGAATGCTCAAGTTGTTCATGTAAAAAACGAGAAGGTTCAATCTGAGGAGACTCTATATATGTCAACTTCAATTAAAGAAGATTCTGAATTACAAGAGATTGAACGTGTGCAAGAAAAGGTGTCATCCAAATCGCTAGATGTTCCAAAACCCAAATTCTTGAAAGAAGAAGATAAAGAGGCTACGATATATATTACCGATTACATGGTTCAAGAAAGTAATATCGATACTTCTGATGTTGTTGATCTCGGACTTAGTGTAAAATGGTGTGGTTGTAATCTGGGAGCTACGAAGCCAGAGGAATACGGCTCATATTATAGATGGGGTGATGGTATGAATGGATATACTCTTGATGGGGGGGCAAGTATTGTAGAAATATCAGGTACCCAATATGATGCAGCTTATAATCTTTCGGGTGGTAAATTGAGAACACCTACTCGAAAAGAATTTAAAGAGTTGATTGATCGCTGTCGATGGAGTTGGATTACTTATAATGGTGCGACTGGTTGCAAGATTACGGGTCCTTCTGGTAAAAGTATTTTTCTGCCTAGTGCGGGAAGAAAGAGTGACTATGGCATCTATCGAAAAGATATATTTGGATATTATTGGAGTTCTAGCAGAGCTCATCACGTGAATGCCTATTATCTTTATTTTAATGAAGAAGATTCTGATTTGACGTATGAGCCAATTCAGACTCTGCGTTCAATAAGACCTGTTTGTAATTAGCAAGAATAGCGGGCAGGATTGTTATTTTATCATTCTGCTCGCTAATAATAATGAGTTTGTCATGAAACGAATTTTATCCATAATAGCCATGTTTTTGTTTGGCATTTTGTTTTTGCAAGCAAAAACCTATATCGTGTGTGTTGGTATTGCCGATTATCCCGGTCGTCAGAATGACCTTCGGGTAAGTGCGAATGATGCCAAGACCATATCGGGTATCTTTACCAAGAATGGTAATGCTACGGTTGATTGTTTTGTCAATTCAGACGTTACGATCAAAAAGGTATGTACGGCAATGCGTAATACATTTGCCAAGGCTTCGCCATCAGATGCTATTATCCTATACTTTAGTGGTCATGGTGTGCCTGGTGGATTGGTGTGTTACGATGGAGTTTTGTATTACTCTTCTGTATTGAGCATTATGAGACAGAGTAAAGCTCAGCAGAAAATGATATTCGTGGATGCTTGCTTTGCTGGGAAAATGAGAAATACGAATAAGAGGAATACTAACTATTCTAAAGAGAATGTGATGTTCTTCCTTTCTTCTCGTTCAACGGAGAAATCTTTAGAAACTCCGAGACAGACAGGTTTCAAGAATAGTTTGTTTACTGTGTTCTTGGAACGTGGCTTGCGAGGTGGTGCTGATACAAACAAGGATAGAGTTATCACGGCTAAGGAAATCTATAACTTCGTGCATCAGGGAGTAGTAGAAGCATCAGGGAATCGTCAACATCCCGTAATGTGGGGTAAGTTTGATGGGAATATGGTGGTGATGAAGTGGTAAAAGATAAAAACGAGAGTGTAAACTAAACTGTGTCAATCTACAATAAAAGTAGTTTAACACAGTTTT
>ERZ781275.1133-NODE-1133-length-20930-cov-3.653317_pt1 | contig 20930 bp, 14 predicted proteins | sample MGYA00375853_ERZ781275 | MGnify/ENA primary metagenome ERZ781275 (study PRJEB29790, sample SAMN03653691) | human gut metagenome | host: Homo sapiens | place: USA: Dallas, Texas | collected 2012-07-23 | study: EMG produced TPA metagenomics assembly of the Gut...
AGGATATGAAAAGATTGAGAAATAAAGCAATAAAAAAATTCAATGAGTATACATATTTAGAACAAAAACAGATCATCAAAAGATCATTCCTTTGTATTCATTTAGATTTAAATACCAAGACCATCATCAAAATTGAAAAATTAGAGAAGTGAATAACAGAAGGCAGATGCAGATATTGCCATTTTAATTTTTTGAAAAAAAGGTTTACAATTCTATATATAGGGTATAAAATGTAGTTGACCAGAGGTGTCGAGGTCGAGGAGATAATATTTTGTTTTATCATCCGTTCTCCCTCTGAATCGTCAATGCTATTGCATCGCCTGTTATAAAAAGCATACTTTTTGTGAAACCTGTGTTATAATACTAAAAAGCGGAAAAAGCCTACATTTCCTGTAGTTTTTTCTCAATACTCGTGTGTTATGAAATGTATACGTTTTATGACATTTTCTTACATAATTTTCCATTCAGAAAGTTTACAATCCTTAGAAGGTCTGAAAAAGCGCTGTTTTTACAAAAAAAAAGCCAGGAGCATCTGTTCCCGGTTTCTTCTCTTATCGCAGCTGATAAGCGTACAGGCTTTCAGCTATTCGTGTTCTGTTGCAAGACTTTCTTCAAAGTCGTTCACCCATCTGGAAAACAATGTCGGATTTGTGGACAATCTGCGACTTGCCTCCCGCATACTGATTCTGCAATTCCTCCAGTCTCGGTAGATCTCCTCGAAGTTTTCAGGCATCGGCTTTTTGGGACGCCCGAATTTCACTCCCTTTCTTTTCGCACATGCGATACCCTCCGATTGTCGGATTAAAATATTCTCACGTTCGATTTGTGCAACATAGCTTAGGATTTGCAGCACAAGGTGGGTTATAAACTGACCGGTCAGTCCGCTGATATACTGGCGCGTATCCAGTAAATCAAAATCCAGTACGACGATGTCAACCTCCTTCACCCGATTGATCAGACGCCACTGGTCCATGATTTCCAGATAATCTCTTCCCAGACGGTCTATGGATTTGATGAAGATCACATCTCCCTTTTGTATCTGATTCAACAGCTTTTTATACTGCTTTCTCTCAAAATTCTTTCCGGAAACCTTCTCTATAAAGATGTTGTTTTTACTCACTCCTGCATCCATCAATGATAAAATCTGCCTGTCCAGATTCTGATCCTTTGCCGATACACGTGCATATCCATACTCCATCGTAGCGCTTCCTTTCCTTCGATTGAAAATACCTTCATAAAACAATGATATATTTTAATCATATTCTTCTGTATGTCTACTGGAAATATTTTACATAATTGCCCGCTTTGATACGCTTAGGATAGGAAAACGGGAGGTAAAGCCGTATTGCCCGCTATGCATCAAACACCTGATTTTCCTACGTGATATCAGGATTCGTTTTATAATAAAATATAACACAAAATATGTAATTCATATAGATTTTTTTGACATTTTCAGCAATTTTAGGTGTTTTTTTTCAAAGGGGTGCTTTTCCCTTTGCGCATCCGAAGAAAACGCTGTAGTTATCGCTTATTTCTGTGCTATTTGTGTATGAAAAGGAGCTGTTGGAAGAACTGTGAACACCTTCTTCATCCCCCCTGCATACGGCTGCTGTTTTGATGACCTCTTGTGAAGCTTTCTATTTTACGGGATAAAGTTGAAACTATTTGTGATATAATGTTTACAAAATCAAGCAAAGGGGTGTCGCCATGCGTACAGCTGCTGTATCCGATTGTAAGGATTTCTATTGCCGGGCAATGGCATCCGGAAAATCCTATGCAATGATCAATATGAATATAAAAAAGTTTCGCTATATGAATCATGTGTATGGCAGAGAGGAAGCAGATAAAATTCTGCAGGATGTGGAAGAACTGATACAGGCCTATTTACAGCCTGACGATATCATCACACGCAAGGAGGCAGACGATTTCATACTGCTTGTCTCTTACACGTCCCGCCAGGAGCTTGAAAGGATTTGGCTGTATAAGCTGGTAGATTTGATTTTTGATATTGATAACAAATATGTTTATCATAATATTTACACCTCCTTTGGTATATACTTCATTGAATCTGCGACTGTTCCCTTTGCGGAGGCGTTTGAAAAGGCCCGCTTCTGCAGGCTGATGTGCGATAGTCTGGATCGCCGGGTGTTCAGCTATGAGATTTACAAGCAGGCTACCTACGATAAATACATACGAAACTGTTACTTAGAGGAATATACGGCAAAGGCCAAGGATCAGGGCATGTACCGTGTTTATATACAGCCTAAAATTGATTTGAAGACACGGAAAATCATCGGAGGAGAGGCGCTGCTGCGATTGCAGGATCATGAGAACCTGTTGCCGGCATCGGAGTTTCTGCCCATGCTTAACAAAAACGGATTTATCCGCATCATTGATTATTATGTATTCAAAACCGTTGTTGAGCAATTAAAGGAGCGGGAGAACAGAAAAAAGGAAAACGTCAGAATCAGCTTTAATATTTCAAATTCTTTTTTCAAGGACGTCTATTATATTGACGAGTATGCGAAAACCGTTAAGGAAAATGCAATCGATCCCCGGTATCTGGAAATCGAGTTTATGGAAAATATAGACATCCACAAGGATATTTTAAAGAAAAACATACGCATCTTTCATGAAATGGGATTTTCCTGCTCACTAGATGATTTTGGAAACGGATTTTCCAATTTTGAGATTTTAAAGGAATGTGATCTGGATATTATAAAAATAGACCGCTGCTTCTTTGTCGATGAATTAAGCGATTTGAATAAGGAAATACTGAAAACGATTATCCATCTGATCAAAAGCATCGGCATGAAGGTTATTGCGGAGGGTGTGGAGAGAAAAGAAGACGTTGATTTTCTTGCCTCTATCGGCTGTGATGCCGTGCAGGGCTTCTATTTCTACAAGCCTATGCCAATGGAGGAATTCTTCTCCCTGCTTGATAATCCATATGTAGCAGCAGCCGAATATATGCTGTGAAACAGCTGTTTTCACTATCAACATAAACAAAAAAATAGACCTGCTTTACATGTATAAAAAAGCAGGTTTTTTATCTTTTTTACCTGAAGGTGGCACCTAGCCTTTCTGTGATCCCACAACAAAATCACTACAGAAAGCCGGTTATTATGCGAAAGGATGATCATGAGCATTTTTATGCAATTTGGAAAAAGTTCAGGAACGCATGCACTCCCTGTACGACCAGCTTATTTTCTCAAATCAAGCAGACAGCGCAATCGCTTTGAAAGCGCTTGTTTGCTTTCGCATAGCTACGCTGTCTTCTCGCAGTTCTTTGGCTTTTCAGTTACTGCTTCTGTGGTATTATACCGCTGCCTGCGCAGCTTTTTATGCTGATACAGCTGTTCATCTGCCTGTTTGATCAGCAGCGTCATATCCACAAGCTCCTGTGAATGGAATGCATAACCGAAGGACAGAGTCAAAATCTGTTCTGTTTTTGAGCCTTTATGGGGAATCTTTTTTGCGCGGATATCATTCGTAAGTGCCAGCATTGTTTTCCGTACAGCTTCCTCTGACTGCCCGATAAAAATAGCAGAAAATTCATCTCCGCCATACCGATAAAACTGAATCTCCCCCTTTTTTTCATACCGCTTCATACAGCTGCCTACCTCCACCAACGCCTGATCCCCCATCTGGTGTCCGTACATATCGTTATATTCCTTGAAATAATCAATATCCAGCATAGCCACTGCCACGGCTTTCTCTTTTTGCAAAGCGGAAGCGGTGATATCCTCATTGAAGCAGCGGCGATTGAAGATGCTGGTAAGATCATCGATATTCATAAGCCGTTCAAGCTGTTCATTTTCTTTTTCCAGAGATACCTGCCTTTCCTTGGTTCGGTAAAGCTCCAAAGCCGCTGTAAGACCGCTGCTGTTGTCCTCCATGTCTGTATCCTCTATCGTAAGTATAATCGTATAGAAATCCCGATAAGCCTGCAGCAGCTCTTCCTTTGTTCCGAATTTCTCATAATAGCTGACAATCAGCTTTTGAAGCTCTCTTCTGGACTTAATATCATCCTCATCCTCAATAGCCTGCAAAATCTTCAGCAGCCTTTTTGAATACGGCTGATTTTCTATTTCCAGCATAATCGAGCATATATTCTTTAATATCTGATAAACGAGCAAACGGTTCTCCACCTTTTCCTGTTCAAGCAGCAGCTCCTCCATAACAGCCTGTAACGATGCTGCATCCTGCAGACGCAAATACATCAGCTTGCAGAAAAGATACAAAAGCTTCATCGCTTCCACAAAGCTGCACCGATCCATCTGGTCAAAACGGGAAAAATAAACACGCAATGCTGCAGCATCTTTTAATTTATACTCACAGTTGCACAGATTTGATAAAACAACAGCTTTTGAATATGCACTGTCCTGATCCATCTGCTGCAGGAGCTCATAGCATTTTTCATAATACTGAATCGCTTCCGTATAATTGCGTTTTAGTTCAAAGCATGTCGCAATATTGTTATATGCACTTGACATCAGTGTCAGATTCTGACATTTTTCAGCAGCATCCAGTGACTTTAAATATGCCTCCAGAGCATTGATTTCCTCATAATTTGAATTATAATACATGCCGTAAAAATTATATATTCTGGCTAGAAGCTCGGTGTAATTTGTGGATTCGCACAGCTTTTTCGCACGCCTTAGATAACGGATGCACTCTTTATTTTTCTTTGAGGCCAGATAAAAATCACTGATAAAGGTATAGGAAAAGGCCAGTGCATATACGTCATGAAACAGCTTTGCCTTTTCTGATAAAATCATACAAAGCTCATATTCCCGCTTCAAATCGATAAGGCGCACTTGCATGATTTCAGCCTGTATTTTTTCCAGACTCCAGCTTTCATAATTTTTATCCATAGAAATCCTCTCCCATCGCTCATGCCTCTATTATAAATGCTTTTTTATAATTTTACACGCTGTTTTCACATTTTCAAATCGCTTGATGCTGTAAGCTATAAGAAAATATAGGAAATTACAGGTATACAAGCCTTTCCGAAGCAGTTGAGCACTTCCTGTAAGAAATGCCTTTTTGTAAGATATTATAGGTGCCGTTGTGCTGTATTCATCTTTTAACCACGACAGAGAATACATGAAGAAAAGAAGAAAAAACCCGGCATGACCGGGTTATTTTATACATGGCGTCCACAGCAGGATTCGAACCTGCGACCGCACGCTTAGAAGGCGTGTGCTCTATCCAGCTGAGCTATGTAGACATCTTAGCGCCTAATAATAATATCAAATTTTCTTTCGGATTTCAACTGTTTTTTGCTTTTTTATGTAAAACGCACGAAAGAACCTCTGTAAGAGATCCTTTCTATATTCAGACACGCAAGCAATACAGTGAATAAAAGCAGCCCTTCTTCCTGTACAGCTCTTCAAATGTGCCAGCCTCTTCCAGCCGTCCATCCTTCATAACGAGTATCTGATCATACTGCCTCAGCATATCCGCATGCAGCTTATGGGTGACGACGATTGCGGTCACATCACTTAGCCGCAGAATCGACTCTTCTACGAAACGAGCCGTTGCATGATCCAATGCTGCCGTCGCTTCATCCATCATAAGGATTTGCGCATGACGAATCAGACCCCGTGCAATACTGATTCGCTGTTTTTCGCCTCCGGAAAGCTGACATCCGTTCTCCCCACACAGATAATCGGTCCCCTTTTCACGTACAAGTGCATCCAGACCACTGCAATGCATGGCATGCTCACAGACCTCTGGAGGAAAGCTTTGAAACATCGTGATATTCTCCAACAGCGTCGCATGAAAAACAAAGACATTTTGCTGAACCAGAGATACCAGATGGTAAAGACTGTCTCTGCTCAATGTATTTAGCTCTGTATCATCCAGAAAAATATTCCCTTCATAGCCTCGCTCATATCCCAGCAATAGCTGCAGCAGGGTGGATTTTCCACTTCCGCTGGCCCCAACAACAGCATACCGTTTTCCCTTTTCAAAACAAATATTGATATCGGATAAGACCTGGTTCCCGTCTTCATAGGAGAAATTCACGTGCTCCAATGTAATCGCATGCCGAAAATCCATTACAGTTTTCGCATCGAGCGCTTCATCCTCTGCTTGTAAAAGGGCTTCTCCTTTCTCCATGAGGGCAACGCTCGCCTTTCTTGCCGAATACAGAGCAGGAAGCTTTTCAATCGGCATCGTAATGTAATTCAGCAGCTGGACAAATGCGATCACGGTTCCTGCGGTCATCCTCCCCTGTATACACAACCAGGCACCCAGACCAAATACAACCAGATTCACGAGAAATCCGGATATCTGCGACAGCAGCATCAGTATGGAAATCAGATCCCTGCGACGTTTTTTTGATATTTCCAGCGCTTCATTTTCCCGTTCAAAAGCATCGAGTATCACAGCTTCTGCCTGAAAGCTTTTGATGACCGTGAAGCCGCTGAACAGATCCTTCAGCAGCCCCGTGAAGCCTGCATACTGCTTGGATGTACAGCGCTCTGCATTTTGCAAAGCATGAGAAAACAACACGGACACCAGCAGGGGAATCATACTTGCCACAATCACACAGCATGTTACATAGCTGTCCAGATACAGCATAGAGCCAAGACCGGCCGCAAGCATCATACCATAGGTATACAGCTCAAAGGTTGCTTCTAAATGATTGTTTTCAATCGCCGTTGCATCATTGCTTAATGCAGACATGCACTGTGCACTCGCCCCCTTTTGAAAGGAGGAAATACTACGCTGCAGCAGCCCTTTTAACAGCATATGCTTATACTGACGCATCCCCCGGCAGATAAAGCGATTGGTAAATACGAAGCTGATACTGTCAACGAGCACCATCACAAGCAATAGAAGAACAAACAGTTTAAGCATATGGTAAAGCGCATCCATAGAACCGCTGATTGCTATATCAACAAATTCACGTAATAAAAAGGCAACTCCTACCGCTATACCTGCATTGCCAATCGAGCCCAGCAAGGCTAATATAAAATTCATACGGTTCTTTTTGTATACAGCAGATTTGATGCTACTCATGAGATGCCTCCTCATCCAATATAGGCAGCTCACGATCCATGGCGAAATAGCCGTAAATTACTCCCGATTGTATGTAGGCAGCCATAAACAGCAGCATTGGCAGAAAACCCGGCTTTTCACTCAGTACATAAATTGGCTCCACCCCATTCTCCTTCTCCAGCTGAATTTCAGTAACGATCTGCCGTTTTTTTAAATCCTGTAAAATCTTTGCGGCATCGCTTCCTTCAATATGCAATTTCTTTGCGAGCCCTTCTACCTGAAAGCCCCTTCCCTGCGGACACTTCGATAGCTGAAACAGCATCGCAAAGCAATGCGGTTTATTTAAAAAAGCCAGCAGCTCCTCAAATTCCTCCTGCGCAGGAAGAGCATGCAGAAAGCCACAGGACGGCTGCGGTACGTATAGAAAATAATGAAATTCCTCGTTCAACCGCATGCAGGAATACACATCATCATACAGCACCTGATACAGCAGGGGCTCTGCACCCTCCTGCATCATAAAGCTCTCCTGGTCGGGAAGCGCCTCATGATGCGGAATTTTACCGATTGCATTTTCCATCATATAACAGATTTCAAATGCCAGCTCCAGCTGCTTGCTACGCTCTAGCCCCTTTAGCTTCTGAAACACCAGATCGCTTAGTCTTTCCGGCGCTTGTTCCTCTCTACCAAACAAATAATCGATGGAAACATTAAAATAATCCGCCAGCCTCGGTAACAGCATAGCATCCGGTGTTCCACCGCACTCCCACTTGGATACTGCCTGTGTGGATACCTGCATAGCCTTGGACAGCTCCTCCTGTGTAATTCCTCTTTGCTTTCGCAGGGTCTGAATTCTGCCTCCAAGCGTCAATTCCATATGATCACAACCTTTCTACATTTCCATTATAAATAAAGCATCAGTTGATAACAATGGATAGAAAGTGGATAATATCAACCATAGGTTGTAAAAGCAGATATCCATATTCGCATGCTCTGGCATAGCGGCTCGATTTCTGATTCATCGCTCGCGTATAAAGCTTATCAATTTATGCAGGATTCATCACCCCTATCTTTCAGTGGAGGTGCTCATGCGTTCTTCATCCATCGTACGATCCGTTTCTATATGTAAACGGAGGATACCGATTTCGCTTGTGAATGCCGCAGACAGCAATCATGACAACATCATCCCGTGTCAATCCATAGCCTTCACAATCGAGAATTCTCAGGGTACGCAATGCATTGCGCCACAATCGTACGATCGGTATACCTTCCCTTCCTGCATATATAAAGGCCTAACTTATCGTGAGGAGAAAGTCCTTCTTTAATTGTCTACATATCGAGATTATCATTGCGTCAAAAAAAGGTTAGATGTAAATTTTGATAGCTTCCTCTTTTTGTTCCTTGATAGAAATGATCATGAGGGTAACGGATATATACAGAAACAGGCGGTGTGCCAGTTGCTGCACATCGCCTGCTTGATTTCTATTATTCAGTTTCAATCAATCCATAACCGCCGTCATGACGCTTATAGACAACCGCTATTTCCTTCGTTTCATCATCACGGTAAATGAAGAAGCTGTGGTTCAGCATTTCCATACGCATGATCGCCTCATCCAGCTCCATAGTATCCGGAACCAGTGATTTTGTACGTACCAGCTCATTATCGGTATCGTCAAATTCTTCTTCAATTTCCTCCTCTTCAATGAACGCATATGCCAGTTTCTCTTTATTTTTTCTTGTCAGTCTTGTTTTCTGACGACGAATCTGATCTTCTAATTTATCAATCGCCAAATCGATCGCTGCATATAAATCATCCTGTACAACCTCTGCACGCAATACTGCAAATTTTGTAGGGATTGTAACCTCGATTTTCTGTTTATTCGGATACACCCGTACCACCACATTAGCGACCACGTTTTCATCAATTATGAAATACTTTTCGAGATGGTTCAATTTTTTCTCGATTTTTTCAGCAATCGCTGGAGTTACTGTAATGTTTTTTCCGTAGATCTGGACTTTCATATAAAATCCCTCCTTGTTTGTATATCTTTATTATACGCAAAAAAATTAGATTTAACAGGCTTACATTTTCAATGGATTTGTGATAGACTAGTATTGTAAGGGCGATGATGAATATCGTCTTTTTTCATACAGTTTCATTTTCACGATTTTATTGAAAAAGCAAGGAAAATGACCTATTTTTTTACAACAAAAAGGAGAAAATCATGGATGAACTTATTAGAATTCTGAAAGCGGAGGAGCTTACCTGTGTCGTATTACAGAAGCAGCGGCTGTACAAGGAACATGCGAACGGCATCCTCCCCATCCTGCATCTGCTGGATCAGGGACAGCTGCAGGGTGCTCAGCTGGTTGACAAAGTCATTGGCAAAGCAGCAGCGCTGTTAATGGTGCGCGGAGAGGTACGTCAGCTACATGCCTGTGTCATTTCCTCACATGCACTGGAAATCTTTCAGCAGTACAACCTACCGGTAACCTATGACGAACAGGTCCCCTATATCATCAACCGGACCAAAACCGGTATGTGCCCGATGGAAGCGTGTGTTATGGATGTGAATGATCCAGAACTGGCGGAACAGCTGCTTCGCAAAAAGGTCACCGAAATGAAAAGCATGCAGAACGCGTAGCCTGCGTTCTTTTTCTTTACTGGTTTTCTCTTTCCGTTATTCCTATCTCTTTTTTCTGCATTTCAGTAGCTCCATGAAAAAGGTATGTTTATTTGCTTTCAGGAGCATCCGGTATGTCTATGCAACAGTAGCTGCAATGCCAATTTTCAGCTGGCTTCTGCGCTAGCTATTGAAAAAAATTCTCTGTACTGCTTTCCACTGTATGCTAAATCGTATTGTTCAAGAAGACCTCATGTAGAATACGATGTATGAGTGAACTTGTTATCTGTGACTTTACCTTCGCAACATCAGAATCAAATTCATCGCTGTCTTTCTGTTTGCTCAGGTTGTGATGCTCATCACCGCTAGCCTGTCCTTTGCATAGACTTACACGTTCTGTATTCTTATCGTTCTTCAGAGTAGTCTGAATCTCTTTCTTATCGCTCTTTTTTCCTATTGCTGAGCAGGCACGAAGCAACGAAACGAATAGTAGTATTTTTTTCATAGCTGCTATTCTCCTTACGATACGATTCTATTTCCTGATTGTTAAGAAGACAAGAAAAACAGAGATAGCTCAAGCTGGAGTACAGCAACCAATGCTCTTGATACTAGATAATTCATTACGTTGTAAGAAAAGCAAAAGAAGAAATAAAGCTCCTGATTCCACAGGAATTTTACTTCTTCTTCTATAGCTTATGCTTGTATATGAAAGCGGGAAAGAGCCTGATTTGCGACACTTCTTCCTTATGTCCACGTCTATTACAAAACCTCTTTCAGCTTGCGCAATGCATTCTCACTGGCGATCTGCCTTACCTCTTCCTCACTGAAATTCTGATTGCGCATTTCCTCAATCAGCCGCTGGCTCTTTGAACAATCCTCCAGATGCTTGGTATGCAGCTCCTCACAGCCCTCATAGAAATCCATATAATCAAGCCCCAGTGCCAGTGTTTCAATTCCTGTCAGCTGCTTTATATACTGCATATGAGCAACCAGATGAGGAATATCGCGCTTTTCAGGACACGCATGGACAAACGCCGGCGCACTGTTCATGCCGATGATTCCACCGCGCTTAGCGATAGCCTGCAGCTGATCGTCCCAAAGATTACGGGGATGATCACACAATGCTCGTGCATTGGAATGCGTGGCGATGACGCGTGCTGAGGGATGCGCCATAATATCCCAGAAGGTTCGCTCATTGGCATGGGATACATCCACCAGCATGTTGCAGTCAATCATTGCCTGTAATGCCTCTTCCCCGAGCGGATGAAGGCCATGCTCTGGATTTCCCTTTACGCCGGTTGCCAGCAGATTTTCCTCGTTCCAGCAAAAGGAGGCAATCCGTACCCCCTGCGCATACAGCCACTCGATTTTTTCTCTGGCATGCTCCTTGATACCACACATTCCCTCTACGGTAAGTATTGCCTTGATATGTCCGTTTTCCTTCATATCCTTTGCGCAGAGCACTAAATCGATCATCTCGCAATGCTCGATTTCCTTTTTCAGGGACAGCACCATATCCTGCATATAGTCCCACGTTTCACTTCCCTCAAAAAAGGATGCCATACCGACATAAAAAACCTCCCCCTCTAAAAACTTCTGCACGTGAAAGCGATTCAGTATATCTGTTTCCGTGAGCTTCTTCTGCATAACATCATATCCGATGTCCGCATGTAAATCAAACAGCTTCATAGTACATTCTCCTCTCTTCCTTCAGTATATGCACGATTTCTTACAGCTCTCCTATAGAAAAGAGCATGCCGCACGCATACATTGCGGACATGCCCATCTTACTATGTTCCTCAATCGTAGATAATATCAAAATACTTCATATCCCGCTTGCCGTCCATACCGGTATCGTAGGCGGCATCCTGCAATAGATCAAGTACGGTATGGCTGTCAGCTCCATATTCTATACAGCCGTATGCCTTATCAACCACATGAACAGCGGTTTCGATTGCTTCGTTGAACATGTCGATAAAAGAAGCATTGGATGTAATCGTATCATCACACGGATGCTTCCAGATCGCATGCTCTTCATTCAATACATCGTAGCGCTCATCCACCGACGGACGGACAACATTGCCACTGACAGCCCAAGGCTTGCGGGCGATTGTCTCAAAGCCCTTTAACAGCGGATACTTGATATTTTTAGGATCGTACAGCAGCTTCTGTACATCATACCAGGAATTCAGCGTTTCCCTGATATCGTGAACCTTGACCTCATGATGATAAACCTTGCGGGCAGCCGGTACATATATGCGGGCAATCGCTTTCAAGATATCCTCATCATATGCGCAGATTTCATAGCACGGATAATCCCGTATGCTTAATCCGCGGTATTTTTCCAGCATCATGGTATCCATCATTGATTCAAAGCGGTGATGCAGACCTGCACTGACACCCCGGCAGTTTCCTGTCCGATAGAAAATATAGGGATGCGTTGTCTTATCCAACGCCCAGTGACACAGATGACCGAACAGATAGACGCTCATCAGCTCTTTGATATCCGCATGCTTTTGTGCGCGGATACATTCGATTGCGGTTTCATAAAATGCATTGATGCCATGGGCATGCATGGCACTGCCCAGCCTGTTCAGCGCATGACTTTTATAGGATTCCCATGGCTTGATATGAGAAAAGAACAGGAAATCAGGACCGTTGCTGCCGATGTAGAAAATCTGCGGATGACGCTCTATCATAGAACGGATATCGTGCTTGGTCATGCTCTTCAGCACTTCTTCCGCAAAAATCTTATGTGTAATAATATTTGGCATAGAACCCTCCTCGTGCTTGCTTCACGTTTATACTACGTTTCTATTATAGCACAGCACGCCTTTGATAACGCAAAAGAAAGCGCTGCTTTTCGCTTTCTTTCTACAAATCCTGTGCTGTTTCGAGCTGAGGAACACGATTGACGATCTCCATAAACTGCTCTCCTGTTATCGTTTCACGCTCATACAGGAATTTTGCCAGCTCATGCAGCTTCTCCTTGTTCTCCTCCAGAATGCGGCGTGCTTCCTCATAGGCCTGCTGTATCAGCTTGACGACCTCTTCATCGACACGGGTTGCTGTCTGATCACTGCAGGCAAGCGAGGTATCGCCACCCAGATATTTATTATTCACAGTTTCCAGAGCTGTCATCCCGAAGGTTTCACTCATTCCCAGACGCGTAATCATACTTCTGGCAATCTTGGTTGCCTGCTCAATATCATTGCTGGCACCACTGGTGATGGAATGAAACACCAGATCCTCTGCCGCACGTCCACCGCAGCAGGTCATGATTTTGGTAAATGCTTCTTCTTTGGTAATCAGGTTGCTTTCCTCCTCCGGAACCTGCAGGGTGTATCCCAATGCACCGCTTGTTCGCGGTACGATCGTGATTTTCGTTACCGGCATACTGTTTTTCGCTTTGGCCGCAACGAGTGCATGGCCGATTTCATGATAGGATACAATCAGCTTCTCCTTCGTGGATATGACAGCATTTTTACGTTCATATCCGGCGATCACCGTTTCCACGCTGTCCTCCAAATCCTTTTGGATGACCTGCGTTCGGTTATCCTTAACCGCAAGCAAAGCAGCTTCGTTGATAATATTGGCAAGCTCTGCGCCACTCGCACCGGCAGTTGCTCTTGCGATTGCACGAAAGTCAATATTCTTGCCCATGCGAACATCCTTGGCATGTACCTGCAAAATGGCCTGACGTCCGGCAAGATCCGGCAAATCCACCGGTATGCGCCGGTCAAAGCGACCCGGGCGAAGCAGGGCCTGATCCAGAGATTCCGGGCGATTGGTAGCAGCCAGAATGATGACACCGGTGCTTCCGTCAAAGCCATCCATTTCTGCCAGCAGCTGATTCAGCGTCTGCTCACGTTCATCATTACCGCCGACCCCTGCCCCGTCACGCTTCTTTCCTATGGTGTCAATTTCATCGATAAACACGATACACGGCGCCTTTTCTCTAGCCTGCTTGAACAGATCACGGACTCTGGCAGCGCCGCGCCCGACAAACATCTCTACAAATTCCGAACCGCTGATTGAGAAAAACGGTACATTTGCTTCTCCTGCCACCGCTTTTGCAAGCAGCGTCTTCCCGGTACCGGGAGGACCGACAAGCAGAGCACCCTTTGGCATCTGTGCCCCAATCTGGGTATAGCGCTGGGGACTTTTCAGAAATTCCACCATTTCCTGCAGCGCTGCCTTTGCTTCCTCCTGACCGGCCACATCCAGAAAGGTTTTCCCTGTCTGTGATTTTACATATATCTTCGCATCGCTCTTTCCAAAGCCACCTAAGCCGCCTCCCCCAAAGCTCATGGCATCTCCGCCCATTTTCTTCTGCATCTTCTTAAACATGTGATTGCCGAACCAGAACAGCAGAATGATTGGCAGGATACCCGTTATCAGGAAGGACAGCCATGGATTCATTTCCTTTGTGTGTACCCTGGTAAAGGTTGCCCCGGCATCATACAGCCGCTGAGACAGCGCGGTATCCGTTTCCATCGTTTCCGTCTGATAAATCGTCTTCTCATCCTTTTTCAGCGTATAGCTTATGCTTTGATCACCGATTTCCACCTTGTCGATCTTTTTCTGTTCTGTCTGTTGAATAAAGGTATTGTAGCTGACATCCTTGATTCGATTCTGTTCCATTGCAGAGAACAGCATATTTCCTGCAACAATGACAATCAGTATCAACAGATAATAAAAATATAAGGGTTTCTTTTGTTTATTCATGTGTGCACCTCCTGATGCCGGCTTCCAGAAGCTTCAAGATTTGCGTGACTTGCCGTTCATCAAGTCATGAAGCATACAGCCTGAAGCATGTTCCTTTACGCTTTCTCTGTCATATATAGGATACGCAAACAATTCGCTCCCCCTGTCAAAGCGTCTTCTTTGTATAAGACCATGTGATTTTATCCACTTTGCAATGCGCTGAATGCGATGGCTTCATCAGCATGCGCTCATCAGTTCCTTCATGCTCAATCCCTCACGCTACCGCATGATCTGCTACTGTACACCGCTGAGATCCTATGCCATGCAGCGTATACTTTAGGGCATTCATCACACTGGCATGGATGCGTAGTAGCATACACTGCAGCCCTTTCTCATCCACGATAAAACCACATTTCTTTTGCTGTAATATTTCATACATGAAATATTTACACATACTATAATACGGAAGCCCTGGATGGTCAACAGCTGTACTTTGAAATCCATAATTCTATGCAATCATCCCATAATTCACATAAAGATGTAGGCGAAACCACCATGCCCTTTCTTTGCATTCACATACCGTAAAGTAGGGGGTGATACTATCGCAACAGGTACGTTACAAATCCATGCCACCTGTGGTCTGGGACTTTTCAATATACCGAATGCCATGCTCCGCATTACAATGAAGCACAACAGTGTTCTTGTCTATGAAGATTTCTTCATGACAGGGGAAGATGGAAAAACACCCGAAATCCCATTGTATGTGGACGAAACACAGACTGCCGGATATGAAATCGATATCCGTGCAAAGCACTTCCATGCCGTTCATATCGTCCTTCCCCTGTATCCGGGCGTACACAGCGAGCTTATCGTTTTCATGATACCCGAGCTGCATATGCACACGCAGCCGCAGCTTCCACCACCATACAAGCTGCATGAAAAAAACAAACCGGCGTTTTCCTTTGAAGCCTTCCTGTATTCTCTGCGCTATTTGAATCCTACCTTGCCGGCGGAGATGCTCCGTCAGCGCGCGGAGGAGATCTGGATACAGCTTTCAAGGGAGACAAGCCCGGCCTTTCTGCCGCCATGGCTCCTGCTTCATCAGCGCATTTACAAAATCGCTGCGGAGGTTTTCGAGAAGCATACGTCCTGTTCTGTGTCGGATGCTGCCTGTAGGACAGCCTCTTCCCCGACACTCGAGCAAGGACAGTGGCAGCGTTTTCTTCAGGCCTGTGTTCCCGTCTGTACAGCAGATGAACAGGACAGCGTGGAAGCTGCGCTATACAATCAGCTTCATATGGAAGTCACTTCAACAGACAGTGCCGCTGCCAAGGATAAAATCAACAGCAGGAAGCGCGCACTGCAGGCTCTTGTAAATGCTCTACCAAAGGAGCCTGTACAGCTGCTGCCATGGGATGCGTGGGAGCTGCTGCTGCAAGAGACAACCGGCAGCTATGAAATACTGAAGCTGTTTCTTGGAAAGTCGCTGCTGTATGCCTGGCTCTCCCAGAGCCAAAGCAGCCAGACAGCCGTTTCCAAAGCGGAATGGACACAGTGTTTGAAAAAAGAAGCAAAGAACCTGTATCACAGGCTGCAGGATACCGATATTCTGAAGCGTGAGCCCCCTGTCTTACGTGAACAGCTGAAGGAATCCGACGTAGAGGCACTGCTAAGAAAGGTATTGAAGGTCTATCACAAGACCCAAGACAATGCTTCCTTTACAGAAAATGTATGTGCATTTCAAAGGCTGCTCTCGCTTCCCATTGATGGTGTTCTGCATGATCGTGACTGCAGATTACTGCTTGAAATCAGTGAGGAGCTAAATATTCCTCCCATATAAGCATACCAATACAAAAAAGCCAGGCGCGCGAATCTAAGCGTGTACCTGACTTTTTACATATTGAACGCGATTGCTTTCTGTTGATTACAGCACAGAGGATACCAGACTCCATATCGGCGGTGCCAGAAAAACGGTGAGAATTCCGCATACACCAATGGCAAGCGAGCTCATCGCCCCCTCCACATGTCCCAGCTGCAAAGCCTTACTGGTTCCGATCGCATGGGCACTGCAGCCCAGTGCAATCCCCCGCGCAATCGGATGCTCGATGCGAAATATGCGGAAGACAAATTCCGCAACAACGGCACCGATGATTCCGGTGACCAGAATTGCGAGAACGGTAACTGCCTGAATACCGCCCAGTTCAGCACTCAGCTCCATGCCAATCGGCGTGGTGATGGATTTTGGCACCAGACTGGCAATGATTGCCGGCTCCATCCGTACAAGCCATGCACACAGCAGAGTGGATACCAGCCCGACAGCAATGCCGCAGAGAATGCCCACCATGATGGGAACAAAATAGTTTTTCAGGCTGTGCACCTGCTGATACAGCGGAACTGCCAGAACCACGGTGGCAGGGCCAAGGAACAAGGAAATGATATCACCGCCCAGCTGATACGTCTTGAGTTTGATTCCACTCAGAAGCAGCACTGCGATGACCATTATGATTGCGGTAAGCAGCGGATTGAGGAAAATCAGCTTCGTCTTCTTTTGTAGCAAGAGCCCTGCCTCAAAGGCCGCTAAGGAAAGCAGAATCCCGAACATCGGATTTTCCAGCAGCTCCCTCATGGCTTCGATTTCCTTTCCATCATATGCTGAATGATGCGCCCGCTGCAGCCCATCGTAATCATCGTCGTCACCAGACAGATGACCAGCATCCAGATCCATAAGCCCTCCATCGCAGAAAAGCTCGCCATCAGCGCCACCCCGGCAGGAAGAAAGAAAAACGGCAGATGCCCCAGCAGAAAATCGGAAACCGTCGCAATCTGCTTTAGCTCTACGATATGCAGCTGCAGCAGAACAAACAGCAGGATCATGCCCACCAGACTTCCGGGAAGCGGCAGGGACAGCGTCTTACTAATCAGCTCTCCGGCGTAATACAGTCCGAAGATCACAAGCACCTCACGAAAGATTTTCATGAGCGTTTCCCCTTTCGCTCCGGCTGATGTCCGCCTGCTTTTTTCGCATAGGGCTTTCTGTGCTGCTCTTTCTGCTTGCCGCCGGCAAAGCCATTTCCGGTATGCCCCTTGCGATACGGTATCAGACATTTTGGTGAATTTCCCACCAGATCCATACGGCCGGCTGTCTTTAATGCCTTGTAGACAAGATCATAATTTTGCGGATAGGTAAACTGCATCAATGCCCGCTGCATCGCTTTTTCCTCATAGGTTCTCGCAACATAAACCGGACGCATCGTCTTCGGATCCAGACCGGTATAATACATACAGGTTGCCGGTGTCCCCGGTGTCGGATAGAAATCCTGAACCTGCTTCGGTGTATACCGGATTTTTTTCAGATAGCAGGCCAGCTCGATTGCCGCCTGCAGATCACTGCCCGGATGGGAGCTCATAAGATAAGGAACAATAAACTGATTCTTGTTGAACTGCTCATTCTTCTGCTTGAATTTATCCACAAACTTCAGATACAGCTCTTTTCTCGGCTTTCCCATTTTATCCAGTACCGCTGCATTGATATGCTCGGGAGCCACCTTCAGCTGGCCGCTGATATGATGCTGGACAAGCTCATCGAAAAATTCATCATTTTTATCATACATCAGATAATCATAGCGAATACCGGAACGGATAAACACCTTTTTTACTCTTGGAAGTGTGCGCACTGCGCGAAGGATTTCCAGATAGCGGCTGTGATCCACCTTTAAATTTGCACAGCCCTTGGGAAACAGGCACTCCCGATTCTTACACGCACCGTATTCCCGCTGTTTATCGCAGGCTTCTCTTGAAAAATTGGCAGTCGGTCCTCCGACATCATGAATATATCCCTTGAAATTCGGCATTTCTGTAATACGCTTCGCTTCATCGACGATCGAATCCTTGCTTCTTGTTGAAATCACACGTCCCTGATGATGCGTGATGGCACAGAACGCGCAGGAGCCGAAGCAGCCGCGGTTGCTGACAATGGAAAACTGTACCTCCTCGATTGCAGGAATATATGTATAGCGCGGATGATAGGTGCGCTCATACGGCAGAGAATAGGTGAAATCCATTTCCTCCTGCGTCAGTGGCAGCGGAGGCTGATTCTGCACGACGTACCAGCCGTCATACGGCTCCACCAGCACACTGGCAGCGATGGCGTCAATATTTTCATGCTGTATGTGAAAGCTCTTTGCATATGTATGCTTATCGGCACACACCTCTTCATAGGAGGGCAGCAGCACATAATCGCTCAGATACTCCAAAGATTTGGTTTTCCAGCAGGTTCCCCGGATATAGCAGAGATCCTCCGCCCGCAGTCCGCTGTTTAATGCATCGGCAACCTCGATGATGGTGTTTTCTCCCATCCCATACATCAATAAATCAGCCTGCGAATCAATGAGGATGCTTCTGCGTACCTTATCATCCCAGTAATCATAATGAGAAAGACGTCGCAGACTTGCCTCAATACCGCCAATCAGCACCGGCTTATGCGGAAACAGACGCTTTACTATCTGCGTATAGACAATGGTCGGACGATCGGGACGCTTTCCCATAACGCCCTCATCACTGTAGGAATCCTTATCTCTTCTTCGTTTATTGACAGAATAATGATTCACCATGGAATCAATATTTCCGGCAGAAACAAGAAACCCCAGACGCGGCTCCCCGAATTGTGTAAATTCATCATCATTATGCCAGTCGGGCTGCGGCAAAACAGCACAGCTGTAGCCGTATGCCTGCAGTGTCCTAGTTATGATTGCACAGCCAAAGGATGGATGATCCACATAGGCATCCCCGCTCACATAAACAAAATCAACACTCTCAAATCCCTGCTCCAGCATTTCCTCTCTGGTCGTTGGTAAAAAAGCCATAGCAACACACACTCCTCACTTGCGCTATAATCTTACCATACTTTTCCCGCTTCTCCCATCGGATTTTACGTGTTTTTCCGATGTTTTTTAAGATAGCCCTTACACTTACCCGTTAGGTCCAAGAAAGAGCGTGGCAGTTCTTAGCGATGCGATAGCTTCTATTTTGACCCACAAGCTTCGCGAAAAAGATACAGCACAGTTTCCATACCGCTGTCATCCAATATTGAGAAGGACTAAAAAAGACGGTCGAGGAAACCGCCTTTCAGGAATAGAAGTCAGATGATGATATGTTTGGTTGTAAAGTTATAGAGGAAACAATTCAGCAGTACGTGAGAAAGGAACGCTCTGCAGTCTTGTTAGTTTTATCTAACTTCTTCCCCTATAGAATACACTATGTGTTAGCCTTTGTCAACTTTTATTTTTAAAAAAATACAGGATATGTCTTTTAAGTACATAAGCGCTGCATTTTATGGATGAAATGATATTTTCTGATATTAGAAAAACAGCCCTCAGCAGCATAAGAAAAGAAGGACCGGAAATCGTCCTTTATAAACAGAATAGCACGAGCATTCGTGAACGTAAATCATAGCAGTATAAACATACCGTGGAAAAGAAGAAGCATACGATAAGGTAAAGCCTTACCCGCCTTATCTTTCCTATTATAGCGGTGATTCACTTGTGTACGTTTGAGCATACCATACACGTTTCCTATACCGGACGGATTTTCGAAGACCATAGCCCCTGCCGTTTTCTCTGATGATCGCTATGACTATCTCTGTCCACAGCCTGTACAAGGAATCATGAACGATTTCCATATGCCGCTATGTCCCTTCCCATATGTATATAGCCGATATCTCCTGCATATGGCAGGAAGGCTTCAACAGGAAAACGACACATCGATCGTTTCAAAACACTCGAATTGCCCCTATTTTCGTATCCGTTTCCTATAAATAAACCACACACAGATGCCGATGGAAGCAAGGGAAAGGATGATGACAAAGGGATATCCATACCTCCAATGCAGCTCCGGCATTCCGATGAAATTCATGCCATACCAGCCGACGATCAGCGTCAACGGCAGAAAAATCACGGTAACGATTGTGAATATATACATCATGCGATTCAAGCGGATATCCACCTGCGCCTGATAGGACTCACGAACCTGTACACTGTAATCCCGCAGGATACGCGTGTGCTGTCCCAGCCGCTCCACTCTGTCGGAACAGATGCGAAGATGATGCAGATGCTCTCTGGCGAACAGATCATTTTCATCCTCCAGCAGCTCCTCGCATACATCGCTGAACTGCTCATCATATTGCAGAAGGTAGCGAATCCTGTTTCGTATTCCGGTGATTCGCTGATTGAAATTTTGCAAATGATCATTTAGAACATCATTGTCCAGCTCCTCAATCAAATCCTCCAGCTGATCGTGCTCCTCCTTATGCTTCTTCAAGAGATATTCAAAAAGCAGCGAAAGAACATGCTCAGCACTGAGCTGTGCTGTTGGCAGCTGCTGAAGCAGGCGATAAAAATCCAGCAGCTGTTCGGTATTCTCACTGATTAGAATAACCTCCCTTTGCCGGCAATATATGCCGATACCTGCAGGTGCCTGCTTTAGGACCTTTAGCGGATGCACAAAGCCAAAGCAGTAGCCGTAATAGCTGTCGAGCTTATGCAGCGTGCGGCTTTGCTCCATATGTTCCAGCTCCAAAAGCGTTGCCGGTGAAAA
>ERZ781275.1136-NODE-1136-length-20792-cov-4.813039_pt1 | contig 20792 bp, 21 predicted proteins | sample MGYA00375853_ERZ781275 | MGnify/ENA primary metagenome ERZ781275 (study PRJEB29790, sample SAMN03653691) | human gut metagenome | host: Homo sapiens | place: USA: Dallas, Texas | collected 2012-07-23 | study: EMG produced TPA metagenomics assembly of the Gut...
TAAAGATAGCACGCTGCCAGGTAATCTGACTCATCATCTGATGGGTCTTTTTTTTTACTTATAAGCAAATCGATCAAGGCGGTAGAAAGCCTTTATGATTCTGATGATTCCTTTTTCTTATTAACAATTCCATCGAAAGAGTAATTGAGCTGCCCAAATAGGAGGAGCATGCCTTTACAATACGGCAGTTTTTACTGACAAAACCTACATAGAATGTAGCACAGCTGTCCTGAGTCATGCTTGATTTATGCTTCGGGCTTATTAGAAGACTCAAGTAAATATATGATATAGCGTAGTAAACGATTTAAAATAAGCACATTGCCAAAAGAAGAGGGCAGATCCACTTGACTCCTTTCCTTCATTGCTCTACATAATTTCTATGCAACTTGCTACTATAGCAACAAACGTTTTATGCAGTTTCCTATACAAAGCTGCATATGAGAGAAATGATTGCACTGTGAAAAGCTGTAGAATTCCTGTAGGATACATATTAGGTATGGATACTTTATTTACAGCTGCAGTATACAATGGACTCTTTCAGGAAATGTAACTATAAGATGAAGATAGCAGAGCTTGAAAGGATGCCTGTGAGTATTCTTTATATCTGTGTCATAGAATGCTAGGGATGAGCTGTACCAGCTAGTCGCTCTTGTATTTTCGCATCGCCCTTTGGATATGAAAGTGAGAGGATACGCTAACCCTCTATATCCTATATGTTAATGCCATTCTCATATCAACATCCGAATAAATCTGAAAAAGCATATTCTGTACCTTATAGACGATTCTACGCCTAATAAAATCTGAATCTTTTGATATTGCTTGATTTACATAACATGTAGGACATGATGATGTAGAGAGTTAGATCATTCTTAGGTTATAATGGAATTTATAGAGTCCTTCCTATTTGAGATGTAGTATGTGAATATAGAAAAGCTCTGCTTTATTGTGGCAGAGCTTTTTGCTAAGACTTTAATATATTTTTATAGCCGGCGTACGTGACCAGAAAATACGAGCCGTAGATGACCAGGATGATGGCAGCAGTGAAGAAGGAGGACATCATAATATCTCCACGGCCAAACATTGTTACTAGAGTGTTCACCATTTTGATTCCTACAACACTATGCACTATGGCAAGTGCCAGCGGCATCATAAAGTAAATGGCGATTTGCAGTAGTATAGAGCGATTGATCATTCGCTGTTCTGTACCGATCTTGCTCAAAATCAGATAGCGCTTTTTATTATCATTGGCCTGAGATAACTGCTGCAAGGCAAGAATTACTGCACTCGCAATCATAAAGACAGTTCCCAGATAAATTCCAATGTACGTAAAGGTTACAGCCATTCCCTTATTCATATCATAAACATCCTGTTTGGAAGAGCGCATAAATGCAGGGAATACATCTTCACCAGATGATTCTTCATATAATTTAGATCGTTGCTGATCAAAGTATTTATCAAACTTTTCACAGCTGGTTTTGCTTGAAAGATCAATATTCCAGTATATTTCATTGATTTCCGCATTCTTTGGTATGAGAGCATCTGGTACAACCACGGCAAGCATATAGCCATTCATACTGCTGTTTGTTCCTAAGGAGATTGTTTCATAGGAATCATTGACAACACGAGCCTTTTTATGGAAAACGGTTACTTCGGGCTTTGCATCCAGAATATCATTTACCGCCGGTGATAACGTTTCAACAGAAGTATAGAGATATAATTCGTTATTCTTTAGCTTGACTGGTTCGTAGCCAAGGCGCTTTCTAACAGTGTTATATGAAGACAGCGGTACTGCAATTACGGATTCCTTACCATTATCCTCTAGCAACAGACGGCTTGTCTTGTCCGATATATGGGCCATGAGGTTTTTATCATTAACCTTTAATTCTGATGTGTAGGTAGTCAGGATGCTTTGTGATTTAATATAGGAAGGATCAATCTGTAAGCGTGGTATTGCATCCTGAAGAAGAAGGTCTCCATCGTTCTTTTTTGTACCATTCTGATAGTAACCATATTCCGCAACGATTGTATAATCATACGGAGTATTATTTTTAATAGATTTATTCATTGTGTTATTCAAGCTTAACCCGGTGGATAATGCACCGATACTTAATAGCAGCATAATACACACAATGCTCATCGAGATGAAGTTGGTATTGATGTTGGAATTGATCTGCCGCAGAATGAAGCAATTCAGATTTTTAAAATAAATACCCTTGCTTGATTTTACAACGGTAAGCAGGAAGCCAGCCAGAGATAGAAAGAATAGTACAGTACCGATGCTTCCAACGAGTATAATGATTCCAAGGGAATTAAATGCCATGATGCCATTATCAAGTGCCTGATGGTAAGCCCAGCCCAGACATGCAATGGATATTAGAAATAGCAGCAATGACATCCAGACCTTCTTGATTTTCAATTCATCATTTCTTCGGTCTGCATTCAGCAGGTCAATCAGCTTATAGCGGTTCAAGACCATAGTGTTGAATATCATCGTGATAAAGAAGATCATAGAGAAGGAGAATACGGTCATGATCGTTGCTGAAGGGGAGAAGACGAAGTGATAATCTAGTGGTACAGCAAACAAATTTGCCGTCACGGCAGTCAGCACCTGTGAGACAATCAATCCAAGAACCATTCCGGATAGGAGAGAGATGATACCGATGGTCAGAGTCTCATATACCAGAACTCTGGAAATTTTCCCTCTTGGCATTCCCAGCATCGTATATAGACCGAGCTCTTTTTTTCGTCTTCGAATCAGAAAGTTATTTGCATATAAAATTAAAAATGCAAGAACAACTGCTACAAAGATTGAAACCAGACGCATAAGCAGCGTCAGCTGGTCTACAATCATAAGCTGTGACTCATTCAGCTTCATGACAGCCTGTTGAGACTGAAAGGAGTTAAACGTATAAAATAGGCATACGGAGAAGGTCAATGTCAGGAAGTAAACAAGGAAGTCCTTGAAGCTCTTCTTGACATTGCGCAAGGCCAGCTTAAAGTACATTGCTCGTGTCACCTCCCAGCAGGGTCACAACCTCCATGATCTGGTTGAAGAAATCCTTACGGGAGCTTTCACCACGGATAATCTCATTAAATATTTTACCATCCTTTATAAACAGGATACGGTGTGCATAGGATGCAGTGAAGGCATCATGTGTAACCATCATAATCGTTGCATTGTATTCAATATTCAAACGTTCCATGGAGTCCAGCAGCATGCGGCTGGATTTGGAATCCAGTGCTCCGGTCGGCTCATCCGCCAGTATCAGGCTCGGGTTTGTAATCAATGCCCTCGCTGACGCTACACGCTGCTTCTGACCACCGGACATCTGATAAGGATATTTCTGCAATACATCCGTTATGTCCAGCTTCTTTGCTACACTTTCGATGCGTTTTCCGATCTGTGCCGGCTTTACCTTTTGAATCGTAAGGGCAAGTGCAATGTTTTCATAGGCAGTCAAAGTATCGAGCAGGTTAAAATCCTGGAAAATAAAACCCAGCTCCTTCCGACGGAAGCTGCTTAAATCATTTTTCTTCAGCTGTGTGATATCCTTGCCATTGATATAAATATGACCGCTTGTGACAGTATCAATGGTGGAAATGCAATTCAGCAGGGTTGTCTTACCGGAACCGCTGGGTCCCATGACACCGATGAATTCACCTTCATCTACAGAAAAGCTGATATTGTCAACAGCCTTTGTGATATTGCTTCGGTTACCGTAATACTTTTCAATATTTTCTACAGTTAATATGGTTTTCATAAAATTCCTCCTCTGTTTGTTTTATCTTTCATACGTTCACTGATATTGGACAGCTTCAACAGCAGGACGCTTACCAGAAACAGGATCAGCATACAGCTGTATAAGCCTTCACTGAGAAAGGCAGGAAAAAGCAGATTGATGATGAGCAAAATTCCCATCATCGCGATTCCAATTTCAAATGCATAGGCCCATATCCGTTTCATGGGATCACCTCCTGTATACCTGTATTGTACAGGAGACGCTGTGTATGCGCCATGGATAACGATTACATTATACTTACAAACTTGTAAGCTTCTTCGTAAGAAAAGCAGGGAGGATTCCCTGCTTAACAGCGATAAACAACGATAAGTGCATTGCACACAGCATTTTATTTCAGCAGCATAAGCTTGGAAATCGGGAAATCAAGAATAATTGTAGTTCCCTGTCCCTGTACACTTTCTGCATGGATTCCCAGATAGAGCTTCTTACAAAGCGTTTTGCATAAATACAGGCCCATACCTGTCGCTTTTTCATTCAGCCTGCCATTGGTTCCCGTGAACCCCTTGTCAAAGATTCTTCCTAATTCACTGGAGGATATGCCACTTCCATTATCCTGAATGTGAAGAGAAATCATATTGTCTGTGGATGTGGTCCATATACGGATGGTTCCAATTTCCTTTGGCGTGTATTTCAGCGCATTGGAAATAATCTGATCGAGGATAAATTCCAGCCATTTGCTGTCACTGTAAACAGACAGCTCCAGATTCTCCAGCTGAATTTTTATTTTTTGATATATGAAGCTCTTGGAATGCTTGCGAATCACCTTTGATACACACTCCTGCAGAGAAAGCTCCTTGATGATATAATCCTTTTCAGGATTCGTACTGCGGGCATAAAAGAGTGCCTGCTCCACAAAGCTTTCGACCTTTTCAATTTCCTCCTGCAGACTCAGTGTCACCTCGCTTGGGTTGTTGGAGATAATCAGCTTGCTGGCAGCGAGCGGTGTTTTGATTTCATGAACCCACATTTCAATATAATCCTTGTATTCATTCTGTGATATCCGATAGCGATTCACATTATCCGCCATGGATTTATCCACAATGCGCAGGGTTTCGTATAGAATTTTGCCGTCCATAAACAGCGGTTCATCGATGATTTCCGTCAACAGGTATTTCTGATCCAGGCCATCCAATGTCTGTTCCAGTCGGTGATAATACGTGGATCGTCGCAGGTATTCAATAATCAGACTGGCAAGCACCATGCCCCATTGCAGCAGGGAGATGATCAGTATGACCTGTCCGTTTACCTGAATGGCATATAAAAACAGAATCGTGATGATACTTGTCAGAAAGGAAATCATGATCAGGTACAGCTTTTCCCGAATAAATTCACTAGTCCTCATATATGATGTATCCCATACCGCGCTTTGTCTGAATCAGATCATCCAGCCGCAAATACTCCAGCTTTTTGCGCAGCCGGTTGATATTGACTGTCAGGGTATTGTCATCAACAAACAGGTCGCAGTCCCACATATGCTGCATCAGCTCGTTGCGGGAGACAATATTGTTTTTGTTTTGAAACAGACAATGCATGATCCGTAATTCGTTCTTGGTCAGATCAATGCTGTTTCCCTTCCAGGTCAATGTGCTTTTGGATATATCCAGTGCTATATCATGGATTGTTAATATGTTGCTGCTGGCATGCTCATAGGTCCGCTGCAGTACCCGGGCGATGCGGGCAAGCAGAATCTGTAGATTGTAGGGCTTGGTCACAAAGTCATCAGCCCCCAGGTTCATACTGATCAGCTCATCCATGTCAGAATCTCTGCTTGTCACAATAATAATTGGCATATCACTGCTTTTGCGCACCTCACGGCAGATGAAATGACCATCCACAACGGGAAGATTCAAATCCAGTAAAAGCAGATCCGGCTGTTCCCGGCGAATACTTTCCAGGGTATGCTCAAAATCATCCGGTCCCAGAGCTTCATAGCCGTTTTTACCAAGAAAATCACACAGCTCATTTCTAATTTTTTCGTTATCTTCAATAATCATAATACGATACATGATTGTTCACCTCTTCTGTATTCTTCTTATAGCTTACCATAAGCGAAAGAAAAAAGAAATCCGCTTATCGCGAATTTCCTGTCAGGACACATGCTCCAGAACCTGCAGATTCACTTCCAGAATTTCATAGGACTGGGTTGACAGATGATTGAGCAGCAGCTCTACTCTGGCCATTTCCTTAGTGCGAAAGAGTGCTGGCAGCACATCATCCATTTGAATGCGCAGGGAGCTTCCTGCACCTGCCTGTGCATTGATACCGTGAAACCATCGGTTTGTTTTTTTACTGCGAATAGCGTACATGACGATGACCTCCTGTAGCTAGAGGATTGCCATATTCTGTATGTTTATACACGATAACAGAAGGAATTGATTATTTTTCGGATAGCATCAATATCACAGGCCCTGCATTCCTGTCCGGTGATATATTCGCAAAGATACCGCCATTGCTGAATGGTGAACGCAGCTTTATCAATATCATAAAGAAAAGCAAGACATTCTTTCAGATAGATTGGATTTCGTATATCGGATATATAATTCAAATTACAATGTGTTTGTATATATTCCAGCAGTTCATCTGTTTTCAATCCAATTCCTCCCTCTGTGTTAAAATCTATACTTTTATGTATATATGCATTTGTTACTTATTAAGGGAGTATTTTCCTTAAAAGATGAAAAAAATGGATGTTTTCGGGGGAGAAAGCATCCATCTCATATAGTATGATATTATATACAAACCTACCCCATTAGTATGACATAATTTCCTTATTTTTACAATGTTTTTTAAAATCGTATTTTAGAATGCAAAACTCTGCCGATGATTTTCATCTGGCCTTCTTCGATTTCCTGCTGTGTGAAAACCCTTGGTTCCACTATCGGGTTTGTTGCCATTAAAATAACCGTATGCTCCTTTTTCAATATTTTCTTTATGGTTACTTCATTTTGATTTAGTAAAACAACCGCGATATCTCCGTTTTCCACATCACTGCAGCTTTTAACATATACCAGATCTCCGTCATAAATACGGGAACCTGTCATGGAATCTCCCTGAACACGAAGGTAATAATCACCCTGAGCGGCTTCTCTCGCGCTCACCTCTTCATAGCCCAGCAGATTCTCATTCGCAAACAAATCATAACCGGCCTTCACATAGCCCAGGATCGGCTTTACATGTCCCTGCAGACATGCCTGCACATCAATTCCAAACAGCTCGGACAGTCTGTCTAAACGAGCCTGCGGAACATTGCTGGATTCCCCGGATTCCCAGCGCTTTACGGTTGATTTTGATACACCGACGAAATCTCCAACGCTTTCCAGACTGAGACCGTCCCGGTGCCGATAATAGGTTAATAGCTCACTTAATTTCATGAAGATGTCCTCCTGTATATAGTATAGCATAGAAATTCAATCTGTATATAAAAACGGTATTTCCAAACTGCCAATTTCTGGTATCGTTCCAGTATTGGTTGAAAAACGGAACAAAATGCATATAATAGTTGTGTGAGGTGAGTTCCTATGCAGAGAAAAGACCGTATTATTGTACACAGTGATATCAATCACTGCTATGCGCAGATTGAAGAAATGAAGTATCCCGAGCTGCGGGATGTGCCGATGGCAGTAGGCGGAAACGAAGAAGAGCGTCATGGGATTATTCTGGCAAAGAATGATAAAGCTAAGGCGTTTCATATTAAAACCGGAGAATCTCTGCGGGAAGCACTGGCGAAGTGTCCGCAGCTGCGTATTCTGAAGCCGGATTATGAGGAGTACATGTATTATACAGAAAAGGTTAAGGATATCTATCGCGAATATACGGATAAGGTGGAGTCCTTCGGTCTGGATGAGGCATGGATAGATGTAAGCGAATCAACAGCTCTGTTCGGCAACGGAATGAGCATTGCACGAAGCATTCAGAATCGTGTTGCGCATGAGCTGGGAATGACGGTATCCATGGGTGTCAGCTATAATAAAATTTTTGCGAAGATCGGCTCTGATATGGATAAGCATCGCGGCCTGGTGGAGATTACAAGAGAAAATTATCGCGATAGGATATGGCCCTTGCCGGTAGAGGATTTGTTTTATGTCGGGAGAGCGACGAAGCATAAGCTGGCACATTACTCCATTGAAACGATCGGGCAGCTTGCACAGCTTCCTCAGGGCTGGATGAAGGACCGCTTTGGAAAGGTGGGAGAGCTGATTTGGTGGTTTGCGAATGGAGAGGATGTATCCGAGGTTGCGCTGACCTCGCATCAGGAGCCGGTGAAATCGGTGGGAAACGCTATTACTGCTCCTAAGGATATCAAAAGCTTCGAGGATGCGAAAATCGTATATTATGTACTTGTGGAATCCGTTGCTTCCCGTCTTCGGGATCAGGGACTTCGCGGCAGTGTGATTTCCGTTACGCTGCGAAGTACCGAGCTGATCTGGTTCAGCAGGCAGAGAAAGCTGGCGCAGGCCACCAATATCGCTGCTGAGATTATGCCGGTGGTTCTGTCTTTATTAAAGGAAAACTATGACTTTTCCACACCGCTTCGTACGATTGGGGTGACGCTTAGCGGAATCGAAAAGGATTGTGGAATGACACAGCTAAACCTGTTTGTCAGTGAGGAGGAGCGGCATCGGCAGCGGATGTTGGAGGAGACAATAGATGCTATACGGAATCGCTTCGGTTTTTCAAAAATACAGCGCTGTTCTCTGCTGAAGGACAGACATCTGACGGATTTCAATCCCAAAGAGGATCATGTGGTGCATCCGGTCGGTTTCTTTTGAGGTAGCCTATGCAGAAGCTGCATGAGCCAAGACAGCGCCTGTATAAGAAATATGTGGATGTGCTGACTGTCATGGGAAAGAACGAAGTATTGAAGCCGGTTGCTGTGCTGTGGGATAACGGGGTAAAGTATGAAATCGACAGAGTGCTGCAAATTCGCAATAAGGCCTCCTCGGTCGGTGGCTGTGGCCTGTGCTATGAATGCATGATTCACGGACAGAAGCGCGATCTGTATTTTGAACGCACACGCTGGTTTCTGGAGAGTACAAAGCCATAGGCGGTATGAAGAAAAAGAAGTGCGCGCATACTAAGGACGGAGGGATACATATGATTTCCAATATAGCAAAAATAACTGTATATGTAAAAAGCAGTATAGAGGCAAAAAAGTTTTGGACAGAGAATATGGGCTTTGTGATTCGTGAAGAGCAGGCGTTGGGGCCGGGTATGATCTGGTTGGAAACTGCACCGGATTATCATGCGCAGACAACGATTGTCCTGTTTGAACGCTCCCGTATGGAGCAAGCCAATCCGCAGGTATCTACAGCACATCCGTCTGTTATGTTTACCTGTGAGGATATTGAAGAGGAGCATCATCGTCTTTTAAAGAATGGTGTGATTGTGGATGACATTCAGAAGTTTCCTTACGGGAGGATGTTCAGCTTTTATGATCAGGATCACCAGGTGTATCTGTTAAGAGAAGCGTAAAGGACAGGCAGTCAGCCTGCCCTTTTTAAGCGGTTGGATTACGACGACTTATTCTACAAGTCTATGATATCGCTGCATTCTAAAAAAGCAGTCAGCACCGCGGATTCTGATTTCTGCTCAGCAGGAATATGACGATTGCTACCAATAGAATACTGCCGATTTCCAGAACAGGAAACAGTACGATACCGCCGATAATTGAAACGCTGATAATGCTGACAGACAGAATTATTGAGGATGTTCGCGGACTGGAACGGACACGCTTTGCCATGCTTTGACACCTCCTTTCCCTTTACTATATGTTTTTCTTTGTTTTCCTGTCTGTATTCGTCGAACGTTTTGTAGAGCTTCTGCTTCACAACGTGAAATATTGTGAAATAAAGTGGTTATACTAACAAAAGCAGCGTATGAAGTTCATATGCTATAGAATGACGAGGATGGTGAAGATATGAAGTATCGTTTAAATACACAGGTTTCCGCAATTCTGGATACAGCAAGAGAGGAAGCCAGGGAGATGGGCAACAATTATGTCGGAAGCGAGCATCTGCTGCTTGCGATATTGAAGGATACCGCAACGCCGCTGTCACGGCTGTTATGTGCACAGGGTGTATATTATTTTCAGCTCAAGGAGGATTTAATGGTTCTTTTTGGATTGAAGGATCAGGATGTGGAGGAGCTGCAGATCACACAGGTTGTGGATGATATACTGGAGCGGGGGATGTCACTGTCCTCCAGAAAACAAAATACGATGATGGATGTGGATTCTCTGACACTGGCACTGCTGCAGACAAACAGCTGTGTGGCAACGGAGATACTGCATCGCTATGATGTGGATGAAGAGGTGCTTTTGCTGCAGATGGAGCATGGCAGTATGAGTGAGCTTGATAAAATCAGTGAGCTGCGCAATTTGAATATGTGCGGAGCAAATCAGGATATTGTGGGAAGAGATGCGGAGCTCAATTTTATGATTTCCGTATTGTCGCGCAAGGATAAGGCAAATCCGTTGCTGATTGGTGAGCCCGGTGTCGGTAAGACCGCTCTGGTGGAAAAGCTGGCCGGTATGATTCAGCAGAATCTGGTGCCTTCGCTGAAGGATGCCTGTATTTATGAGCTGCATTTGAATTCGCTTGTGGCCGGTACCAAATACCGTGGTGATTTTGAGGAAAAGCTCCAGAATATCATCCGTCTGCTGGAGAAATATCCTAATGTTATTTTATTTATTGATGAAATCCATCTGATGATCGGAGCCGGCAAATCCGAGGGCTCAATAGATGTTTCCAGTGTGCTGAAGCCATATCTGGCAAGAGGTGTTATCAAATGTATCGGGGCAACCACCATTGAAGAATATGAAATGTATATTGAAAAGGATCGTGCGCTGGAGCGTCGCTTTCAGATCATTACCATACGGGAGCCGGATGTTGAGGATACCATTAAAATGCTGAAGGCGAAGAAAAAGGAGTATGAAGATTTTCATGCTGTAAAGATTCAGGAGGAGGTTCTGGAACAAATCGTGAAATACTGTGCGTATTACATGCCGCAGAGAAAGTTTCCGGATAAGGCGATCGATGTGCTGGATCTTGCCTGCGTGGGGGCAAAGCGGCAGAGTGAGCGCAGTGTCAGTGAGGATATGGTACGTGATGTCATAGAAAAGCTGACGGATATTCCGCTGGCTTCCCGCAACCGGCTGCAGGAGCTGAAAAAGCATCTGGAAACGACCATGGTTGCGCAGAAGGAGGTCATTCGTAAGCTGATGGGACAGCTGGAGTGGATCGAACAGGGAATTATCAGTGAGCGTCCGCTAGGTGTATGGCTGTTTCTGGGAAATCAGGGCGTAGGTAAGAAGACATTGATTCATCAGTTTAACCGCCTGTATTTTAATCAGGAGGATATGGTGGAGCTGGATATGGCGGCATTGGATCGCAATCTGGATCACAACCTTTCCAAGCTGCGCAGAAATCCTTATACCATTGTAAATGTGACCAATCTGCATATGGCAAATGAAGCAATGCTGCAGTTTTTAAAACAGGGAATTGAACGCGGCTATCTGGAACGCGATGTACAGAAAATCGATCTTCGCCACAGTATTATGATTATGAGCGGAGATTTCCCGTGCTCCAGTGTGAGTGCGTTGAAGTTTCAGGAAACCAGCGATCCGCTTCTGCAGGTAAAGCATAGTCTGGGAGCTTCCTTTACAGCTCTGTTTGATGAGGTATTTGTATTCCATGATCTGGAACAGAAGGATAAGGTTACTGTCATGAAAAATATGCTGAAGAAGTGGGAAAAGACGATGGAGGAAACTGCAATTCTGGAGGCAATCGAATCCAGCAGCACATTGGATGAAGCTGCAAAGAAGCTGAAGAAAAAAATCGTGAAGGTATAACACGATATGCATTTGAATAGGGCCGAACTCAATGGGGTTATGGCCGGTAGTATCTGATGGTACGAGATATTTTAATAGACCATCATGTTTCCAAAGCCTCCATTGATAGCCAGCCGTTCATATTCAGAAAGCTGATAGAGGATAGAATAATTGTGCAACAGTCATAAGCTATTCTTATGAATTTCAAAGCCAAAAGAGCATAATAGAAAAAAGTTATGCTCTTTTATGTTTATTTGTTATAATATCTTTAGCGAAGAGAGAGGAGTGACAGTATGGATTTTACGAACTATCTGGATGTCATATACCTAAGTTTTATGGTGGAGGAAATGGTAATAAAAAAGCAATCAGAATAAACTCTCAAATTTATATGTTGAAATTCCCTCCATTTGAAAAAAAGAAACAGAGATATACAAATAGCTGTATATCAGAATATATTGCTTGTCATATCTTCGCGTCGCTCGGGTTTGATACGCAGGAAACAAGTCTCGGTACAGTAAACTATAGAGGAAAAGAAAAAATCGTAGTTGCCTGTAAAGACTTTACTTCTATCGGTGTCAGACTTCAGGAATTTGCTGAAATAAAAAATGGATGCCTTAATAGCTCTAATAGCGGGTATGAAACGGAGTTGGAAGGTGTGTTAGAGGCAATCAATGAGCAGGAAATATATTCTCCTCAGGAACTGAGCAAATTTTTTTGGGATATGTTTATTGCGGATGCATTGATTGGAAATTTTGATCGTCATAATGGAAATTGGGGATTTTTAATCAATGATTATACCTTGCAAGTGAAATTAGCTCCGATTTATGACTGTGGCAGCTGCTTATATCCACAAATGGATGATGAGCTTATGAAGACTGTTTTGCAGGATGAAAATGAACTATTAAACCGTATATATGTATTTCCTAATTCAGCTTTAAAGCTGAATGGGAATAAAATAAATTATTACACATTTATCAATTCGTGTGGGGATAAAGCATGTAATGCAGCATTGCTGAGAATATATCCAAAAATAGATATGAATCAGATTTATGATATCATTGAAGCTACTCCATTTATAAGTGAACTTCAGAAACGTTTCTATAAGACCTGTATCACAAGACGATATGAGCTTATTCTTACGCCTGCATACAGCCAGCTTCAGTCGTTAAAGGAAATGGAATAGACGAATATGGAAAAGGAGGCACTTATGTCAGAACCTGAGCGGACAGATACATATGATAAGAAATATTTCGAAGTGAATCTTCCAGGTTATCTTGAAAAAGATATAAAGCAGCTGGTTGAAGCCAAAAACAGAGAAGATATTTATTATGATAAATATATTGATGAAGTATACGGATCTATCAATTCAGCTTTATATTCCTATGAGATTACCAAAGATCAAGCAGATTATCTTCGAGAAAAATATTGCTTCAGTTTATTTGAATGGTAAGGCATATCGTTTAAGATATTATAATTCATGATAAAAACAGGATTGATGATATGAAGCTGATTCCTAAAAAAACGGGTAGATAACGAAGCTTCAGAAAAGCAGACGATTCAAATGAAAAAAATCGTCTGCTTTTTATCACCGCGTCCACATGAAATCAGAGAAAAACAAGCTGTTGCTCTCTGGTTTTTTCATATAACCATTGCTTTCATGCGAAGTATGTTTATTATATTTACTTTTACAGCAGTCTCATAGATTCCTGCTGTTATGAGCGTATGGGTCGTCTTTAACAGATGCTGCAGTGTTACTCCATAGTGCTATGCACCTTGATTTTGTATATGTCTGATTTCACATGTTTCATTTGCTTTGACTGCGGCATTTTCCGGTTGATTTGCGAATAATCAGCTCCGGTTCATATTCCAGGCGCAGAATATATTTATGTCCTTTGCTGCGGGTATCCTTATTATTTTTCTTATAAATCATATCCACAGCTTCCTTCCCTTTCAGGATAGAGGCATGTTCAATGCTGGTAAGAGAAATATTTGGCATGGAGGAAAGATGAATATTGTCAAAGCCTGCAACAGAGTAATCCTGTGGTATGCGACAGCCCTGCTGGATGAGTGCTGCCATGATGCCGAACGCAGTCATATCATTGTTTCCGACAAAGGCCGTTGACGGTGTGTGTTCCTGTAATGCTTCCAAGGCCAGGTCATAGCCGGTCATGTACTCGGAGGATTCCGATGGATACTGCTTGTAGACAGCGATCGAAGGGGTCTTTACCAGGATATTATTCTGACTCTGTCCATGCTCCTCAAAGGCTGCCTTCAATCCCTCCAACCGATGCAGTCTGGATATTTCCTTTGCCTTGATTGGGGTGGATATAAAGGTGATATGCGTATGTCCCAGTCCCACCAGATATTCTCCCATAAGATATCCGGTTTTTCTTCCATCCAGCTCTACGGAATCGAAGCTGCACCCCTCCGGCTTGTCACCGATGGATACAACGGGGATCTGCTTTGCCAGTGCATTGGCTTTGGTAATGCGCGTTGGCGGATACAGACAGATTGCTCCTGCCAGCTGCAGTCCTGCCAACATGTCAAAATAAAATTCCTCCTGTGTCGCATCCCGCATTGTTGTAACGGTGAATACAGAGTAGCCATATTCTCTTGCCTGCTCCGTAATCGAGTGAACCAGCGTGGCGTAATAGCCATTTGATAACAGCGGTGTTAAAACAACAATGGTTTGATCCATCCTGCTGCCGGCAGCCACCTGCTTTTTCACCGGCTTCTGATAGCCAAGCTTTTTGGCAGCGGAAAGGACAAGCTCTCTGGTTTCGGCAGAAAAGGATACATTCTGCTTGTTGCTGAGAATCATGGATACACTGGATTGAGAAACCCCCGTATAGTCTGCGATATCGCGTGTTGTTACCTTATTTCTTTTTCCCATAAGACATCTCCTTGCATATTTTATGATTTATTTTGATTAACACCAGATTAGTAATCAAATAACCCTGTGATTACTAATATTATATATTTGATTAACTGGAAAAGCAAGCAGTCATGCATAGGATTTCAGACGGTGTGGACACGGATGCAGGAAAGCAGTGTCTAAGGGGTGTTAATCAAAACGCTATGATTGATAAAAAAGCGGTAGAAAGCCTTTGTTTAAAGGGATAGAGGGGTTTGACAGTTTGTGCTATATGGAGTAAATTTAAGGTGGTTAAGGAAGTCTGAAAAGGCTTACAGGAGGTTGGTAGAATGTATGATGTAGCAATTATCGGAGCAGGAATCGCCGGCTGTTCTCTTGCATATGAGCTTGGGAAATATCAGATTAAGACGGTGCTGATTGAAAAGGAAAATGATGTATCGGTAGGGACGACGAAGGCAAACAGTGCCATCATTCACGGTGGCTATGATCCCCTGCCGGGTTCCAAGATGGCGAAATATAATGTCGCAGGAAATGCATATATCAAACAGCTGTGTGCAAAGCTGGATATTCCATACAAGCAGATCGGTGCACTGATTATGGCATTTTCCGAAGCGGATGAACGCACGCTCGAAGAATTGAAGAGTCGCGGAATCAAAAATGGTGTAGAGGGCATGGAAATCTGGGATAAGGAGCGTTTGCATAGGGAAGAACCTCATGTATCCCAGGCGGCGAGAGCTGCTCTGTACTCACCGAATGTCGGCATCGTCAGTCCATGGGAGCTGGCACTGGCACTGGCAGAGGTTGCAGCTGAGAATGGTGTTGAGGTTAAGCTGAACACGGAAGTAAAAAATATAAAGAAAATAGAAACAGGATATTCCATAGAAACGAATCAGGGAAGCATTGAAGCGGCCTGTGTATGCAATGCGGCAGGTGTGTTTGCTGATCAGGTAAATGAAATGGTGAACGATGCCGCCTTTAAAATTGAACCGAATAAGGGAGAATATTATCTGCTGGATAAGAGTCAGGGAAATCTTGTCCACCATGTTATCTTCCAGTGTCCAAATGAAAACGGAAAGGGAGTTCTGGTAGCACCGACCGTGCATGGCAATCTGATTGTCGGCCCCGATTCACAGCCAACCTCCCGAGAGGATGTTTCCACAACGGCGGAGGGCTTGTGCTATGTGCGAAATACTGCACTGAAATCCATTCCGGATATCAATTTCCGCGAATCTATTCGTAACTTTGCCGGTGTTCGTGCAAGAACAAAGGAGGATGACTTCTTTGTATATGAGGATCCGAAAAATCGTTTGTTCTACAATATCGCAGGGATGGCATCCCCGGGTCTGTCCTCTGCCCCGGCCATTGCTCTGGATGTTGTTGAAATGATGAAGGCATCAGGATTATCTCTTACTAAAAAGGAAGCATGCGTTGATACAAGAAATGTTGTACGGTTCCGTGAGATGAATAATGAAGAGCGAAAGGCATTGATTGAAGCGCATCCGGAATATGGCAAAATTATCTGTCGATGTGAAACTGTCACAGAGGGTGAAATCATAGATGCTGTACACCGTCCGATTCCTGCTGTATCCATCGATGCGGTAAAGCGTCGCTGCAATGCCGGTATGGGACGCTGTCAGGGTGGATTCTGTGGGCCTCGTGTTCAGGAAATCATCGCAAGAGAGCTGAAAAAGGATTTGAAGGATGTACCACTGGATCGGGAAGGTATGATTCTGATTACAGGAGAAACAAAGGCAGCTGGAGGTGAACAGAAATGAAATATGATGTTATCGTTGTCGGCGGTGGACCGGCAGGTCTGGCATCTGCGCTAGAAGCCTGGAAGCAGGGGGCAAAGCATATTCTGATTTTGGAGCGCGATCAGGAGCTGGGCGGTATATTGAATCAGTGTATTCACAACGGGTTTGGTCTGCATCACTTCAAGGAGGAGCTGACCGGTCCGGAATATGCAGGAAAGTTTATTGAAATGCTGAAGGATACCAATGTCGAGGTGCTGCTGGACACCATGGTACTGGATATTGATGAGGAAAACCGCTGTATTCATGCAATGAATAAAAAACAGGGATATATGCAGCTGGAGGGAAAGGCAATCGTGTTGAATATGGGATGCCGTGAGCGTACCAGAGGCGCAATCGCTATTCCAGGTGATCGTCCTGCCGGTGTCTTCACAGCCGGTGCCGCACAGCGCTATGTAAATATTGAAGGGTATATGGTTGGAAAACGTGTACTGATACTGGGCTCCGGTGATATCGGTCTGATTATGGCACGCCGCATGAGTCTGGAGGGTGCCAAGGTTGTCGGCTGTGTAGAGCTTTGTCCGTATTCCAACGGCTTAAACAGAAATATTGTGCAGTGTCTGAACGATTATGATATTCCACTGTATCTTTCTCATACAATTACCGATATTCAGGGAGATAAGCGGGTAGAACGTGTTATCGTTCAAAAGGTTGATGATAAACGGCAGCCGATTCCAGGTACTGAGATCACCTTCGATGTGGATACCGTATTGTTATCTGTCGGTCTGATTCCGGAGAATGAATTATCAAGAGCTGCCGGTCTGCAGATGGATCCGAGAACAAATGGACCTGTCGTTTATGAAAATATGGAAACCAGTGCGGAAGGCATATTCGCAAGTGGAAATGTTGTGCATGTCCATGACCTTGTGGACTTCGTGACAGCAGAGAGTGAACGCGCCGGAAGAAGTGCAGCCAAATTTGCAATGCAGGGAAATCCGGAAGCCGGAAAATGTATTGCGGTGAAAAATGGAAATGCGGTAAATTATACAGTGCCGCAGAAAATCCGTATGAACAATGTAGATAAGCTTGTGGAAGTGATGTTCCGTGTGAACAATGTATATAAGGATATGGAAATTCGGGTAATGAGCGGTGATCAGAAGCTGGCTGGATTTAAACGAGAGCATATGGCTCCCGGGGAAATGGAAAAAATCGTCATTCCAAAAATGCTGCTGGAAAAGGCAGCTGACGAGCTGATTATCAGTGTGGAAAAGGCAGGTGCATAGGATATGAAAAATTTAATATGTATCGTTTGTCCGAAGGGCTGTCATCTGAGTGTCGATGATGAAAACGGGTATACGGTAACCGGAAACAGCTGCCCAAGAGGTGCTGAGTATGGGAAAACCGAGCTGATCGATCCTAGACGCATCATCACATCAACGGTGCGCATTCATGCGGAAACAGCAAGACGAGTTCCTGTGAAAACTGCGCAAAGCATACCGAAGGGCAGGATTATGGATGTTATGAGAGCGTTGGATAACGTTGATGTCAAGGCACCGGTATCAGCGGGAGATGTTGTTTTAAGGGATGCGGCAGGTCTTGGCGTGAATATTGTTGCGACAAAATCGGTGGAGCGCTGATACAGCGTATTGCGATAAGACCTAATGCAAACACTGGCATATCCTGCAGTAGGGCTTTGGTTGGTACACGTGTTGACTTGTAGCATGCATTATGAGAAGATCAATGGCTATTGAGTGTTCAAGAGCCGGAGGTCTTCTTTTTTTGTATACGATCTAAGAAAGCGAAGCAAAACGCAGGTGTTAGATCAGGCATGTGATCGATTTTTTCCTTTTACTTTCCTGTAAGTAAGAGCGTTTTTTCTTGTGCTTAATTATAGCGAAGCGCACAGGGCAGCCTTCCGAAAGGCTGTATGTCTGTCCTATGGAAGGAAGAAAGCTTTTGATTGCACAGGCAGGCTGCTTGTCCTCTATGCTTGCTTCTTCATAGGTGTTCACATCAGCCGTATAGCGGAAAAGCAAATAAAGGAATGCAAAAGGCTATACGCTAGCCGTCACAGCATATACAGAGACCCTTGTTTTCTGTTATAATGAAGCTGCAAAGAAAAGAAAGCGTGGTGGTTATGAATGAGTCCCAAGCCTGAGGGTATACAGATAATAGATACAGGGGATGATCACTTGCCGCCATCGTGCAGTTGATAATTCTCCCATTATAGAAAAGGAGAATAGGATGAAACGAACAATAACAGAGGAAAACCTGCTTGATCTGCTGCTGCATGGAACAGCGCAGGATTTGCAGGATACGATTGATACCATACACCCGGCGGATATTCTCGATCTGCTGCACAAGCATAAGGAGCATGCACAAAGCATTTTAAACCGTCTGCCGGATGATATGCTTGCGGATATCGTCGAGGAGGAGGACGATGAAGATAAGTATGAGCTGCTGAAACGCTTCTCAGACAGCAAGCAGCGCCACATTCTGGATGAAATGAGCAGTGATGAAATCACCGATTTGATGGGCGAGCTGAAGGAAGAGGAGCAGGCTGACATACTGAAAAAGATGGATTCTGAGGATCAGGAGGATGTCCGCAAGCTGATGAGCTTCGATGCTGAAAGCGCCGGCGGTATCATGACAACAGAGTTCATTCGGATTTTTGCGAAAAATACCGTGCAGGATACCCTGCAGTTTTTACAGAAGAATACCGACGAAGAAACAACCTATTATTTATATGTTGTTGACAGAGAGGATGTTTTAAAGGGAGTCGTTTCGCTGCGTGATATCGTGACATCATCGTTTGATACGCCAATCATGGATATCGTGAATCCCAATGTCAAGACTGTATTGTACAGTGATGATCAGGAGGAGGTTGCACATCGCTTTGAAAAATACGGCTTTATCCTAATGCCGGTTGTAGATGAGCAGCAGCATATGCTGGGAGTTATTGAGTTCGATGATATCATTGATGTCATTCAGGAAGAAAACACCGAGGATATTCACCATCTGGGTGGTGTCAATAAGGAGGAACGGGTGGATTCCAGTGTAAAGGAATCCTTTTCCAGCCGTATTCCCTGGCTGATTGTGAATTTGTTTACTGCGGTTCTTGCGGCAGCTGTTGTCAATATGTTTGAGGCAACGATTGCACAGGCGGTTGCACTTGCGACGGTCATGCCGATTGTAACAGGAATGGGTGGCAATGCGGGAACACAGACACTTACCATTGTCGTACGTGGTCTTTCTCTCGGTGAGCTTACAAAGGAAAATGCAGTTATGATTCTGATGAAGGAAATCGGCGTCGGCATATTGAGTGGAATTGTTATTGGTGTTGTTGTGGCCGTGGGCGCCATGCTGATGGAAAGCAATCCGATTTTTGGACTGGTAACCGGGGCTGCAATGTTTCTGAATATGATTCTGGCAAATCTCGCAGGATACTTTATACCGGTCATACTGGAAAAGGTGCATGTGGATCCGGCTCTTGCCAGTGGAGTATTTGTGACAACTGTAACGGATGTTATGGGCTTTTTCATGTTTCTGGGACTGGCCACATTAGTGCTTCCGTATATAATATGACAGAGGAAGCACAAGTTGAGTAAATAAACGGAAAGGAGTTTTAGGATGAAAGCTTTGATAACAGGCGCAAGCAGCGGAATCGGTCGTGACATGGCCAGAGTTTTAGCAGCTATGGATATTGATTTGATTCTGGTTGCCAGAAGAGGAGAGCGTCTTCGTGAATTGCAGAAGGAGCTTGCTGTTTCCGTTGACATTATCGTGCTGGATGTTTCTGTGAAGGAAAATTGCCTTGCACTGTATCAGCGCTTACGTAATGCTTCTGTTGATATTTTGATTAACAACGCAGGCTTTGGTGATTTCGGCGAGTTTACACAGACGGATTTGAATAAGGAGCTGGATATGATTGCTACCAATATGCAGGCAGTACATATTCTGAGTAAGCTGTTTCTACGGGATTTTGTGAAAAGGGATAGCGGCTATATCTTAAATGTGGCATCCAGTGCAGCGTTTCTGCCGGGACCTTTGATGGCTACCTATTATGCGACAAAAGCATATGTAGAGCGTCTGACGCTGGCTATGCATAAGGAGCTACAGAAAAGAAACAGTCATGTTCACGTAAGTGTTCTTTGCCCGGGGCCGGTACAAACAGAGTTCGACCGTGTTGCCAATGTCAGATTTATGATGAAGGGAAAGACGAGCATGGAAGTCGCTAACTATGCGATTCGCGGCATGTTTAAGAAGCGGGCAGTCATGATTCCCGGCATTATGATGAAGGGAAGCTATTTGTTGTGCAAATGTCTTCCACTGGCAGTGCAGATGGAGGCCTCTTATCATATACAGCATCGAAAGAATAGATAATGTAGTATGAAAATGAATCTGTTGAAATACAGGTTCTTTTTTTTCATTGCATATAATTATTCTAAAACTTGTCAAAACCCTTTTTTAAGGGGTATTTTTCGTATCTCTATCATTCTTTAAATGTGATAATATGTAGAAACAAAGGGAAGAACAGT
>ERZ781275.1138-NODE-1138-length-20720-cov-3.749480_pt1 | contig 20720 bp, 14 predicted proteins | sample MGYA00375853_ERZ781275 | MGnify/ENA primary metagenome ERZ781275 (study PRJEB29790, sample SAMN03653691) | human gut metagenome | host: Homo sapiens | place: USA: Dallas, Texas | collected 2012-07-23 | study: EMG produced TPA metagenomics assembly of the Gut...
TTGACCCTCTGATAATTTAGAGGGCTAACTTATCCCTACGATAATTTAGATATCCGTTATATGGGAAGCCTGTGCTTTTTCTGTGCGCTGCAGAAAGTACATACATGGTACGTAGCTGACAGCAGCTGTGTTGAATTGAAATGCGATGATATCACTGTGCTGCGGCCTGCACAGGATTGGCGGTAGGAAACAGACGCTGTAAATAGGTGCGATTCAGAATGGTGATGCGCCCATAGGAAACAGCGACGACCTGCAGCTTTTTCCACTCCTGTAAGACCCTGTTTACAGTCACGCGGTTCAGATTCAGAATCAACGCCAGATCCTCCTGTGTATAGGGGATACTGGAGGCAGTGACACCGCGGTCAAAATCTGGATGCTGCGTTTCTGATAATAACAGACTTGCGATTCGCTGATAGCGGTCATACAGGGTGATGCGGCGCAGTTGTGCTGTCAGATGATTACAGGTATTGGATAGCAGCTGTAGCATGAGCTGCATAAGCTTCGCTGACTTTTCCATATAGGCATACAGCTGATTCAGATCGCAGGCCATCAGCTCCACCGGTGTGACAGCAGCTACACAAACCGGTCTTGCACATTGTGTGAGGAAGGAGGATTCTCCAAAAATTCTCCCTTTTTCGATGATTTCAAATGTAAGCTCTCGTCCTCCTGTGGTGATATAATAGGCCCGCACACGTCCTTTTTTGATAAAATAAATGCGGCTGGCATCCTCTCCCTGCAAATAGATATCCTCATTCGGTTCATAGCTTTGCAGATAGCCTGCCGCTTCAAAGCAGTGATACAGCTCCTCCGGTATTTTTATTTGACTCATGTACGCTCTCCCTTCCATCATATGATTTTTCTGTATGAATTGTAGCATAGGCTACAGAAATTTGGAAGTACAGCCTTTACAATAGGTACAGAAATAAAAGGGAGAGATGTTATGAAACACGCAGTATCACTTACACAGGGCTCCATCGTTCAGGTACTCCTGCGCTTTTCCATACCGTTTTTGCTTGCCAATCTGCTGCAGGCACTGTATGGCGCTGCCGATCTGATGATTATCGGAGCCTATTGTTCCCCGCAAAGCATTGCGGCCGTTTCTACAGGTACGCAGGTAACACAGATCATAACCAGTATCATCTGTGGTCTGACCCTTGGTGCCACGATACTTGTCGCTCGCTATATGGGCAGCCGAAAACTGGACTATATGGAAAAAACAGTCGGTACGACGATTACGTTCTTTGCACTGTTTTCCGTCCTGCTTACTCTGGTGCTTGCCATTTGCACAGGGCCACTTCTACAGCTGCTGCAGGTGCCGCAGGATGCTATGGCAGAGGCATATCAATATGTGCTTATCTGTACACTGGGCATATTCTTTATCTGTGAATACAATGCATTGAGCGCATTGCTAAGAGGATATGGGGATTCTGTGAGTCCGCTGTTGTTTGTGGCAGCTGCCTGTGTTTGCAATATCGCAGGGGATTTGTTCACGGTAGGCGTTCTTCACATGGGAGTAGCAGGTACCGCAATATCCACGGTGGCTTCACAGGGAATCAGCATGCTGATCGCGGTATGGTATATGCGTCGGCAAGGCTCTGTCTTTCGTTTTTCAAGAGCATCCCTGCAGCTGGATAAAGCGGTATTGCGGGAGCTGATCGGTATCGGTATCCCGGTATCCTTTCAGGAATGTATGGTGCGCTTTTCCTTTCTGTATCTGACTGCCATCACCAACGGCTTTGGCATATATGCAGCATCCGCTGTGGGAATTGCCAGTAAGTTTGATATCTTTGCCATGCTGCCGGCAACCTCGATTTCAAATGCGCTGACGGCCTTAACAGCACAAAATCTGGCAGCGGATAAAAAGGAGCGTGCGGTAAGCTTTGTCCGCTATGGAATCGGCATCTCTTTTGCTTGTTCCCTGTTGTTCTTCCTATGGGCACAATGCTCCCCGCAATCGATGATTTCTCTGTTCTCGAAAGATGCTGAAGTCATTTCCGCCGGCATCCCCTTTTTGAAAAGCTGCAGTCTGGACTATCTTGCCGTTTCCGTATTGTTTTGTATGAACGGCTACTTGAACGGAAGTGAGAAAACGATCGTCACAATGCTGAACAGCTGTGCGGGCGCTTTGCTGATCCGTGTACCACTGCTTTTTGCACTGCTGCATTATGAGGTGGATGTGCTTGCCGTTTACGGACTTGTTTCTCCGCTTTCCTCCATTGCGATGATCGCTGTAATCTGCTTCTATATGAAAAAGCGTACACGATCTGACTATAAAAGGCTACAGCTGAATGCATAAAGCAAAAAGGGATTGACACCAACCTGTAAAAGGAATAGGATAGAGATGTAAGTTATATCTATCTAACTTAGAAGGGGTGAAGGAATATGATAACGCTGTTCGGGTATGTTGGGATTGCGGGTGGACTGCTATGTGCCTGTGGTGATCTGCTGCTGGACATAAAGGGAAAGCATAATCAAGAGCTGGGAGCGCACGGTTATATCAACAGTGCATGGGATACGATGGACAGCAGACGGTTTCGCTGCTCCATCCTTCTGGCAATGCTGGGGGTGCCGATGTATTTTCTGGGATTGTGTGCACTATCCATGTTGATGGCGAAAAGCAATCCTGTTTTTGCTTTGGTATTCTGGATGGTATCACTTGTCGGAAGCATTGGCGGCTTCTTCATCCATACCTTTGTCTGTCTGATGCCGCTTCTGTACAAGACCAGCAGGAGGAATCAGGATATTTCCTTTGCTGACGAGCTGATTAATACGCAGTTTGATGCAGTTAAGCTTCCGTTCGTTTTGCTGTATGCATTGCTGGTTGGTGTTACCTCGATATTGTGTGCCATCGCAATAGGACTGGGGTATTTGGATGTACCCTTTTTTATGATATTCTGCACGCCGCTATCGCTGACGCTGATCGGAGTAACCCTGAGAAGACTGTACCCGCATGTGTTTTATGATCTTCCGGGTATTATCATGCCCAGTATGGGACTGGCCATGCTGGGGTTGGTAGCTGTCTGGGCGGCATCCTGCGGCTAAGCACACCGGCGGTTTCACATACATGCTGGGTACTCCTCCCTATCCTGCAGGACTGCTTCACAAACGAGCATGTTTCCTTTTGATGATTCCCACAGCATTGTATTTAAAGAAGTCTAAATCGCAGGATATTATCGGAATACATGGGAACATGGGAAACTTCATTGAGGTTTTGTCTGGAAAATAGTACAATATAAGAAAGTATAATGATCAAGCCTTCCCTCATAAAGGAGTACGCCTATGGATAAAGAGCAGAGCTTTGTAGAAATTGAAAAGGGTGTTTTTGTAATCAATCGGAAATATGAAATTGTTTATATGGATGAAACTGCAAAACAGACCTTTCCCAACTGCGGACAGCGTGCAATCTGTCATCGAAAGCTACGCAACAGCAGGACTCCCTGCTTTGACTGTCCCCTGAAAAAAGCGGACTTTGAGAAGGGTGAAAGCAAGCTGATCTATAATCGAGCGCTGGATACCTGGATGGAGCACATTGCGATTCCTGTGGAATGGCCGCAGGAAGGCTTATGCACGCTGATATCAATGCGTACTGCATCCCCTGAGAAAATCAGCAGAGAGATGCGGGAGGAGGAGACGGCGCTGCGCGATGCATTGCTGGAATTTCATATTGAAACGGACTCCTTTGCCTTTTTATATGCGAATACCAAGCGGCTTCCCAAGCTTTCACAAAACGGTTCTCTGCAAAAGCTGCTACAGGAGCTTTTACCGTATGTATACAAGGAAGACCGGCTGTATTTTGAAAATTTCTGGAATCTGACTACTTTGAAGAAACGGATCACTCTATACACTCATGTCACTGGTAGCTTCCGCCTCCTTCTGGATGGGACGTATCGCTGGATGAAATTTCAAATCACCGCCTCTACCAATGAACAGCTTTCAGATACCTATCTCTGCCTGATAGACAATATGGCGAAAAAGCTTCAAAAGCCCGCAGCCCCAAAGGATCATAAGCTGCATTACGATGAGCTTACCAATCTGTATGAGAAATCAACCTTTGAACGGCTTGTTCAGGAGCGACTGCAAACTGACAATACGACAGAATACGGTCTTGTAGACCTTGATATTGAGCACTTTAAGCTCTTCAATGACTGGTATGGGATACAGGAGGGAGATAATCTGCTGGTATATATCTCCTATCAGATACGTAAAAAGGTACAGGAGCTTGATGGAATTGCGACCCGCATTGGTGGGGATGAGTTCGTCATGCTGCTTCCGCAGGCTTCCTGTGATGTAAAAAAACTGGAGCCGGAAATCATCGGCTGGATACAGAATTATGACGCTACCATTAAATTTCTTCCGACGGTAGGTATTTATATGATTCAGGATCGAACGCTTCCAATCGCTCAAATGTGTGATCGCTCAGCGATTGCCGCAGCCAGCAGAAAAGGAAATTATGCAAGCCGCGTTGCCGTTTATCAGGAATCGATGAAGAAGCTGATCGAGAATCGTCAGGAGGTATTGTTCGGTGTGAAAAACGGGCTGGATAACCGGGAATTCGTTGTCTATTATCAGCCGCAGGTCAGCGCTAGAACATCCCGTATTCTCGCTGCCGAGGCACTGGTGCGATGGCAGCATCCCCAGCGTGGACTTCTTCCGCCCGGTGAATTTATCCCGATTCTGGAAACGAGCGGATTTATCTATAAGCTGGACTCCTATGTATGGGAGGAGGTCTGTCGGTTTCTGCATGACAGGCTGATGAAAAGGCTGCCGGTTGTGCCTGTCAGTGTGAATGTTTCGCGGGTGGATATGTTTCAGTTTCGGCTGTGTGAGGTTTTCACTGCACTCATAAAGAAATATGCAATACCGCCGCAGCTATTGGAGATTGAGATAACGGAAAGTGCCTATGTGGAGAATTTTGACCAGCTGATTGAAACGGTCAGTGAGCTGCGTGCTTGCGGATTTACCGTCCTGATGGATGATTTTGGCAGTGGGTATTCCTCCTTGAATATGCTGTCAAATATCGAGCTTGATATCCTGAAAATCGATATGAAGTTTCTGGAGACCTCCGATCATCAGAATACGAAAAATTCCAGTATTCTGGAGTCCATCACATCCATGGGACGCTGGCTGGGCTTGCGAATGATTGCAGAGGGTGTGGAAACGCATGCGCAGGTGGACCGTCTGTTAAATCTGGATTGCGAATATATGCAGGGGTATTATTTTTATAAGCCGATGGATTCGGAGCGCTTCTGTGAGCTGTTGTCGGATGCCCAGCGCATCGATGTTCGCGGTATGCTGGCAAAGCGATTACCAAGTATTGATCTGGAGGACTTGTTTCACAAGAATATCACCAGTGAAGCAATGCTTTCCAACATCCTGGGGGGAATCGCATTATATGAAATAGAAGATGATACGCATTTACAGATTCTGATGGTAAATGATCGCTATTATCGTATTACAGGCTGTAATGCTGTGGATTTGCAGGAGCGAAGCAGCTTCATCGCTCGTCAGATCTATCCAAAGGATATGCCGCTTGTATGGGATATTTTCCGCAAGGCACAGGAAGCGGGCTCTATGGGAGCAAGTGGAACCTTTCGGCGTTACCGCCTGAATGGAGAGCTTATGTGGATGCGCCTGCAGGCCTTTTTCCTGCATAAGCAGGGAAATCGCAAGCTGTTCTATGGCTCTGTCAGTGATGTGAGTGCCACAATGAGCCTGCAAAAGGAGCTGCTGGCAATTCTGCAGACGATGCCGGGAGATATCTTTGAATATCAGGTGTTTCCTGATCAGCGGCTTTCCTGCAGAGTGATCAGTGCAGGCCTTACCTTTTTACATGGCTATACCCTGCAGGAGCTGCATGATATTTTGGAAAACGAGATGCTGGAGTATATCGATCCCCGTGATCATGAGGAAGTAATGCGTGTCTGGTCGAATCCAAAGCTGTGGGGAACGGATTGCAGTGTGGAATTTCGGCTGTTTACGAAAACAAGGGAAACCGTATGGGTGGAGCAGCATATCCGCTATATCCGTGAAGAAGCGGGTGTGCGTATCTATAACAGTCTGTTGACAGATATAACAAAAATAAAAAATCAGGAAGAGGAATTGATGGAATCCCAGCGGCTGCTGCATCATTTGCTGGGAATTGTCGATCACAAGGATACACCACGGCAGCTGACAAAGAGGAACCGGGAGTATGCCGCTTTGCTGTATGCGAGCTCCTTTCCTGGAGGTATGATTGGCGGATATTGTGAGGAGGGCTTTCCTCTGTACTTCGCCAATGAGGAAATGATTCGTTTTCTGGGCTATGACAGCTATCAGGACCTGTATCAGGGAATCAACGGTCTGGTGGAAAATACGATTTATCAGGGAGACCGGGCGCAGGTAGCGCTTGATATCGGCACGTCTTTTGAGGAAGGCATGGAATATACGACACGCTATCGTATGGTGCGCAGGGACGGCAGTCTGCGGTGGGTATATGACAGAGGTCGTGTGGTTTGTGAGGAGCAGGGGCGTCTAGCAATCATCAGCTCCTGTATGGATATCGATGAAAGCATTGCTGCCCGGCAGAAGCTTCAGGCTGCGCAGGAGGACCAGTGGTTTTTGAATGAGCATGCCATAGGCGGCTATCATCAGTTCTACGATTGCGAGGGCTATTTGTTTCGGCATATAAGTACACGTTTTACATCCATTCTTGGTATTGATGATAAACAGATTCGGGAACAGTTTCACAGCAGTATGCTGGAGCTGATTCCAAGAGAGGATCATACGGTGTTTACGAATATGCTCGCATCGATGAAGGAAACGGGCAGCTGTCATGGGGAAATCCGTATGATTTCCGCATCCGGAATATTACGGGTGGCCTTTCAGGGCTGCTATGTCAGAAAGCAGAACAAAAGCTATATTGCGGCCAGTATTCTGAATCTTGAGACAATAAGGAAGGGCACACAGTGCATATCATGCATACCGCTGTAAGAATACCAACCGCTAAAAAACGACAGAAGAAGAATATTTCTGTCGTTTTTTTTATGCCTGTATCAAAGTCTGGAAAGACGCTGTTCATCGAGTATGGTGATACAGCCTCTGGCTTGCTGAAGCAGACCATCCTTTTGAAACTGTTTCAGAAGTCGGGAAACAACCTCCCGTGCAGTTCCCAGCTCATGGGCCAGTATATCATGTGTCAGGCGAAGCGTGTCTGATTCCTGAAGCTGCATCTGTGTTAGAAGAGCCTGAGCAAGCCGATGCTCGTTGCTGGAAAACATGACGTCGTGCATGGTGTTCATAACAGAGGAAAAGCGGTCCGCAACCAGCTCCATTGTAAAGTCCTTTACCTTACAGTTTTGGGATGAAACCTTCTGCAGGATTTGTTTTGGAATGAGCAGAATCACGGCATCTGTTTCAAATTCCATGCTGACCGTGAAGGTCAAAGAGTGAATCATACAGGCTGCCGATAATACACAGATATCCTGTTCCAATAGGCGATACAGTGTGATTTCACTGCCCTGCGGCGACATCATGAAAATGCGCGCCTGCCCCTTTACGATCATTTCCAGACCGGTACATTCCTGATTTCCGTGATCGAGGATATCGCCCTTTTGAAAGCTTCGCTCTATCGTATGGGTCGTCAACAGATGTCTTTGCTCCTCTGTAAGCTCCTTCCAGAAGGGAAGGGTTTCCAAGTAAGTGTGCATATATTCATCCTTTCCTTAATATTATAGCAGAAATGAAAGCTTTGCGGATTCCTTTTGCCTGCTTCCTGTATAGTATACATGGAAGGTATAAGCTGTTATGCAAAAACAAGTATATTGGGGATTATTTGTATGTCAACTTATGTAGAAGCTGTTGTGCTATACTGAACGTAACGATGAAATGGTGGTGAATTTATGATATCGAAAGGAACGAAGGTGAAGCTTTCTCTTATGCTGATTGTTGCACTGACAGTGAGCATCGGATCGGGAACAATTTTCTCACAGGGGACATTCTCAGAGACGTTTCATGATTCACAGAAGACTACACAGCAGGAGGGCGCTTTGACAGATGTACAGGAGCAGGAGAATAGCAGGGCTGTACAGCAGGTGGATGCGGTTAAGAATCAGCAGGAGCCGGTTACAGAAAGGGAAGAACAGCAGCCGCTTCAAAGGGAAGCAGTAGCTGCGGCTGCTGAGGATAACGCTGTTACTCCTGCAAGGGAAGATTACGAAATCAATGGGACAACGTTACAGCATTTGAAGGTTTCCTATATAGAAAACCTGACCGCAGAGCAGAAACAGAATATCCATGTAGTGATTCCTTCCGGGATAAACTGTATTGATGCGCATGCGTTTGATACGTCCTATTTGGGATTTTCAAACAATATATTTCGAGAATGCCGATTTATCAGTCTGGATTTATCGCAGGCAACAGAGCTGAAAGAGATTGGCTCTTATGCCTTTAACGGCTGTTCATCGATGGTTGGAGATTTGATTTTACCACAGCGTGTTGAGACAATTTCCAGCTATGCGTTTCACAATGCTGGTTTTAACGGGACGCTTGTTATGCCAAATACACTTACCACGATCGGAGCGAATGCTTTTCGGCAAGGAGAACTATATCAGGGATTGCAGGGAGATATCGTATTACCGGAAAAGCTGACAACCTTGGGAGCAGCTGCATTTTCCGGACAAAAGGCAATCACTGGAGTGGTCCTACCAATAAACCTGACGGCATTACCGGATTCCGTATTTCGTAATACAGGATTATGCGGTGTGCTTACCATTCCCGAAAATATCAGAAGTATCGGAAAAAACACGTTCAGCGGTACAGCGCTGCAATCGGTATATCTGCCTGCGGGAATAACGATTGTCGATGGGGCATTTGATACATCCCAATCGCCCTATGTAATATGTAAGGATAAGGCTGAATACGAACGGCTAACATCAGTGCATACAAAATTTAAAATAACATATGAAACAATGGTGAGGTTTGAGGATGGAAAGAGCGGTGTGTACGACACGATTAAACGTTTATATAATCAACCGTACAATGTGATGAAACAGGATAACGGATGCTGGGAAACAAATGCTGCTTATACTTTTCCAAGTGTCCAATATGATGAGCGAATGAAATGGGCGGCAGCGGCTGATGGTGTTGCGGAAATAAAGGTTACAGACACGGTGGAAACGGATACATTGTATGCTGCTTTGATCTATGAAGATCCGAAGGTAACCTATAGTAATGATATTGATAAGGTATATGATGGAAACGATATCGCGCTTTCTGTAAAGGCGGAGCATCCCTATGCATCGACACTGGATAAGGCAAAAGAAGGAGACGTTGTTTTCTATTACTGGTGGAATTGGGAAACGATATCACAGGTTGAATATATCCTCAAGGGATGGGGGGAGGATACGTATAAATTTCATGATATCAGGGCTCCGTTTGCCATTTCCTGTCGAGTGACTGTACAGGCATATCGAATAAAAAACAACAAAACCACCCTTTTTTATACAACACGCCATAGTTTTAAAGTAGATGTGAGACCGTCACAATCGAGTGTGCATCCACAATTTGATAAAGACTGTGATTTGGATACCGGATTGCCGGATATTCGCTTACAGGATGGCGATACACCGGGTACTCTGCGTTGGGATGAAGGGCAGAATCCGCAGCTTGGAACACATTCCTATACATGGACATTCACACCGGAAAAGAATGCCGAGGGACAATATAATTACAAGGAAGCGAAGGGGACAGCGGATATCACATTTAATCGCTATCAGGCAATGCATATTCAAAAGACTGCACACGGGCAGATTCAGGCGGATACAAAAAAGCCGGTACAGGGACGAAATGTAGTGCTGACCTTCGTGCCGGAGAAAGGCTACCATCTGACAAGCGTACAAATCAACAAGGCAGAGTACGTGGAAGAGGTGAAAAACAACAGGCTGTCACTTCTTGTTCAGGAGGACTTGGACATACAGGCAGTATTTGAAAAAATAAAGGCAGCGGATATTCAGGAGGATGTCGCCAAGCTGCCGCAGACGACAGAGCCATTGAATAAAGAACAACAGCAGACGGTGTTGGAAATATTATCCGAATATACCCAAATGGACGATGAATCCGCACAGCTCGATGATAAGGTAAAGGAAGAGCTGCTGGAGGCGATGCAAAGACATCCGCAAATTATATTTGAAATGGATCAGCAGCAGATACATGCATCCTCTTTGACATCACTGCTGGATGAAGTGAAGCATGACGATATTTTCTGCCTACAGGAAGAGGCACGGGCTAAGCTTCGCATTCATATGGATGTGCGTGAGACTGCGAATTCAGATGATCGCAGCTTCCTGGAGAAGCAGGTGAAAAGAGATGGACTCACGTTAGCATCCTGCTATGATGTAAAGCTGTTAAAGACGCTGACAGCGGATGCAGAGGAGCGTACAGCAGAAGTAAGACAGCTGTCGAAGCCAATCCTTCTGACCTTTGCCCTTCCGCAAAAGCTGACTGCCCCCGATGGTGTAAACCGTGAATTTTATATTTTACGCATCCATGAAAATGCTGACGGGACACAGCGTATTGATCTGCTGGAGCCCGTGCAAAGGGCAGAGGATGAAATCAGTGTGTATAGTGACCGCTTTTCAGCCTATGCCATCGCCTATCGAGATTCACTGATACAAACAAATGAGGACCCGGACAATGCACTGGAAGCACAAAAGGAAGCATACGTGATAACGGCTGAAAAGAATGGACAAGGGACAATCACCCCGCAGGGAGCTATACAGATAAAAGCAGGAGCACAAGCTGTATTTACCTTTGTGCCTGCACAGGGCTATCATGTACAGGACGTTCTTGTGGATGGCAAATCACAGGGACGGCTGAACAGCTATACGTTTCCTGCAGTAGATAAAAATCATACGATTCAGGTCACTTTTGAGAAGGACGCAGCAAAAGCAGAGAATATAAAGCATGAGCAGACAACGGCTTCCACAGAACAGACAAGCCCGCATGAAAAATCGCAGACAGCTGCGGATACCTTTGACTCCGCAAGAAATGAACACTGGATACTGGCAGGACTTGTATCTGTATTGGCACTGCTTTGTATCGGAATCCGTCGTTTTAATAGAAAATAAATGCAGCGGTCTGTCAATTTCACAGACCGTTGTATTTGTCTGATGTGTTATATATGGTATAATGAACAAAGAGCAAAGAGGATGTGAAGGCTATGAAAACAATCGGAATGATTGGTGGAATGAGCTGGGAGAGCACTGTGACCTACTACCAGCTGATCAATGAAGCAGTGAAGGAAAGACTGGGAGGATTGCACAGTGCCCGTTGTATCCTGTACAGTATGGAATTTGATGAAATAGAAAAGCTGCAAAGCAGTGGAAACTGGAAACAGGCTGCGGCTGTGCTTGGGGCTGCTGCTATGAAACTGGAGGCTGCCGGGGCAGATTTTATTATCATTTGTACCAATACGATGCATAAGGTTGCAGGGCAGATACAGAGCCAGCTGCGTATTCCGATTCTTCATATTGCAGAGGTATGCGTACAGAAAATGAAGCAGGACGGTATTCAAAAGGCGCTGCTGCTGGGAACGCGCTATACGATGGAACAGGATTTCTACACATCGTTTATGAGAGCGGAAGGAATTCAGCCAATCATCCCAGATGAGGATGACAGAGAAGCAATCAATCATGTGAATTTCAAAGAGCTGTGCCGTGGGGAAATTCACAGCAAAAGCCGTCAGCTGTTTCTTTCTATCATACAGAAGTATCAAAAAGCAGAGGACGTGGAGGCAGTGATTCTAGGCTGTACAGAGATTCCATTGCTGATACAGCAGGAGGCTGTGGCAATTCCTGTACTGGATACGACCTGCCTGCATGCACTTGCAGCGGTGGAGCTGGCATTGAACCAGGATATGTAATTCTGGTTTTTTTTGCCCTGTGATATTGTCTGTATATAAATTGGTATGCAGCATAGGATTCTGCTGTTGTTTGTGATAAAATAATACCATTCAAACAGGAGGCGGCATATGAAAATAGCACAGGTATTCGTGGAACATCCCATCATGCATCTGGATCATACCTTTACCTATGCATGCGATGGCTTTTCTTTACAGCGCGGTGTACGTGTACAGGTACCATTCGGGAAAACCTCTATCATCGGCTTTGTCATGAAGGTGGAAACCATAACAGAACAGCAGGCGGCTGCATACGGATTCACCATACGTTCGATTGACAAGGTGATTGATGAGGAGCCGCTGCTGAATGAGGAGCTGATTGCCTTAGGGGAATGGATGGCGAAAACCTGCGTGGTACCGATGATCAGCTGCTTTCAATGCATGCTTCCAGCGAAACTAAAACCAAAATCAACATCCGGACATGCAAAGCTGGAAACCTGGGTACGCTATGTGAAGGATGGGGATGCTTTAACGCCAAAACAGCGTGCGGCATTGCAGGCTCTGCAGAAAGAGAAGGAAATGCTTCGTTCGCAGTTTTATCAAATCTATAAGACTCCAGGAAAAAAGCTGGTTGAGCTGGGACTTGCACAGGTGTATGAAAAAGAAGCGCAGGCAAGGCTTTTGCCGCAAAACGTCACAGAGGGCGATCTGCCCTTAAGCAGGGAGCAGGAACAGGCCCTGCATACCCTGCAGCAGCTGCATCAGCATGAGGTCGTCCTTTTGCATGGTGCAACTGGCAGTGGGAAAACAGAGGTGTTTTTACAGCTGGCACGATCTGTGATGCAGCAGGGAAAGCAGGTTTTAATTCTGGTGCCGGAAATCTCGTTAACACCGCAGATGGTAAAGCGGGTAACGGCACGCTTTGGAAGTCATGTGGCAATCTATCATTCCGGACTGAATGCGCAGGAGAAATATGAACAATATCAGCTCGTCCGCCGCCATCAGGTACAGATCGTAGTCGGTACACGAAGTGCAGTGTTCATGCCATTTGATAATCTTGGCGTTATCATAATGGATGAGGAGCATGATACCAGCTATAAGCAGGATTCCTCTCCTCGCTATCACTGCCGTGATATTGCTCTGCATCGAGGGCAATACCATCACGCGCTTGTCATTTTGGCAAGTGCAACGCCTTCCTTGGAAACCTATGCCCGCGCAGTTAAGGGCGTCTATCGTTTGATTGACATGCCAAGCCGCATCAATGGCAGCTTTCCGGCTGTGAAGCTGGTGGAAATGCGCAAGGCGGTAGGCAGGGGAGAAAGCTATCTGCTCAGTAATGAGCTGATGGCTGCAATCTATGAGCGGCTGCAGAAAAAAGAACAGATTATATTGTTATTGAATCGCAGAGGATATACACCGATTTTGCGCTGTATCGGTTGCGGGCATGTTGTTATGTGCCCGCATTGTGAGGTGGCGATGTCATATCACAAGGATGATAAGCAGTTGAAATGTCATACCTGCGGACATACGATGCCAGTGCCGAATTACTGTCCGGAATGTGGAAGTGATACATGGCGTTACCTTGGACTTGGTACGCAGAAGCTGGAGGAGCTTGTACAAATTAAATTCCCTGACGCGAAAATCATCCGTATGGATGCAGATACAACAGGGAAAAAGAACGCACATGAAGAATTGCTGAGCGCCTTTGGTGAGCATAAGGCGGATATTCTCATGGGAACACAGATGATCGCAAAGGGCTTGGATTTTGAAAATGTGACACTGGTCGGCATTATCAATGGTGATGCTATGCTGAACCGCAGTGATTATCGCAGTGCGGAGCTGACCTATGATCTGCTGGAGCAGGCCGTGGGAAGAAGCGGCCGCGGCAGCAAGGATGGCGAAGTGATCATTCAGGCATACGATACCACCCACTATGCCATTCAGTGTGCCGCACATCATGATTATCGTACCTTTTTCCAGAACGAAATGAAATACCGCCATATTGCCGGCTATCCGCCATATACCTATCTGGCCTCTATGATTTTTTCCCATATATCTCAGGATGAGGTCGTAAAGGCGGCTGCCAGAGCAAAAAAACTACTGGAAGCACATGCGGGATACCGCATTCTGGGACCGGCACAGCTGATAAAGCGCAAGGATGAATTTCGTATGCGCATTCTGCTGAAGGGAAAACAGCAGGAGCTGCTGGGACAGTGTGTCCGTGAGGTTTACGATGCTCATCTGGCTGCGAAGGAAAAGGCTAGACTGGATATCGATGTATCGCCGGTCATGCTGGACTGATAGGAGGTTGTCATGCAGAAAAAAGAATGGATACCGGTAGGACTGGCACTGCTATTGCTGGTCATCGGTGCATTATATGATTATCAGATTACGGATACTCTGTATCAGCTGCTGCCGGTAACAGGGATGATCTTTGAGCGGTTTTTACTCATTCCTGTGCAAATGATGACAGTGATTGCCATGGCGATGCTGTTTCGTGTGAAGGGAAATGCCTTTTATCTTTTGATTGGATATGTGGCAGCTTTGTATATGCTGCAGGATGCGCTTCACTATTGGGTTTCCTTATCCAGCAGTGGTATACAGCTGATTCTGCTTGGTGGAGGTGCGCTGCTGGTCGCGGCTGTGCAGGTGGTGATTCACCGTATTCCCTATGGCTGGATCCAGAAGCATCTTTCGTTTTTTGTATTTTACACCCTTGTTTTGCTGAGTGCTGTCCTGATTACTACGATTATCAAAATGTCCTGGGGACGTATCCGTTATCGCGACATGCAGGCAGCCACACAGTTCTGTGTCTGGTATCAGCCATGCGGACTGTATGGGAACAATTCCTTTCCCAGTGGTCATACAACAGCATTTACAACACTGCTGTGCTGGCTGCAATGGAAAAAGAATCCATATGAAAAGCCATCTGTTCTGCGTTATTTCCTGCTTGGTGCGGCAATCATCAGCATGCCGCTCACGCGTATGATCATGGGAGCGCATTTTTTAAGCGATACAGCGATGGGCTTTCTGATCACCTATGGCTGTTATCTGTATTATCGACAATTTTTTAGGAAGAGAGGATATTTATGAATGCAAGAGGAATCGCCTTTGATATGCTGAAGGATATCTATTTGAACAAGACCTACAGCAATCTATTGCTGCGCAAAGGACTCGATCAGGCAAAACCACAGGATAAGGGGCTGATCACGCAAATCGTATACGGGACGCTACAAAATTACCGGCTGTGCCGCTATCAATGGGAAGACTGTGTGAAGAAGCTGCCAAGTGATGAGGTATGCGTATTGCTGGATCTGAGTGTATATCAGCTGTTTTATATGGATAAGCTGCCTGCCTATGCAATTATCAATGATGCTGTGGAAATTACGAAAAAGCAGATTCATGTGAAAATGGCGAAGCTGGTCAATGCCGTACTGCATGCGGTACAGCGTCGGGGAGAGCGGGAAATCACAGGCAAAGAGGAAGAGATTCTGGCTGTTAAAACATCACATCCGACCTGGCTTGTACAGATGTGGAAGGCACAATACGGCTGGGATACTGCCCAAAGAATTTGTGAAGCGGATATGGAAACAAAGCCGAATGCTGCACGTGTGAATACATGGAAGATAACCAGAGATGCGCTGATGCAGGAGGATGCAGCCTTTCAAAAGGGCTATCTGAGTGAGGACGCTTTGCTGTATGATGCATCACTGGCCGCAACGCCATGGTATGCGCAGGGGTTGCTTTCCATACAGGATGAAGCGAGTCAGCTGATTGCGCGTATCATGGATCCGCAAAAAGGAGAACAGATTCTTGATGTATGCAGTGCACCGGGAACAAAGGCGAACCATATGGCGGAGCTGATGCAGAATGAGGGCTGCATTGTGTGTGGTGATATCCATGCGCATCGCGTAGAGCTGATTAAGGAAGGGGCTGCGCGCCTTGGTATTACGATTTTAAAGCCGCAGGTTATGGATGCGACAGAGCTGAAGGAAATCGAAGGTATTCTGTTTGATCGTGTATTGTGCGATGTGCCATGCAGCGGATATGGGGTCTTAGCCAGAAAAAGTGATATCAAGGTTCATATGCAAAGCGGTGATATGGATACGCTGATTCCGATTCAAAAGGCGATTCTTGCAAAGAGTGCCGAGCATGTAAAGGAACATGGGATTCTTGTATATTCCACCTGTACGCTGAATAAAAAGGAAAATGAAAAGCAGGTGCAGGCATTTTTAAAGACACATGAGAACTTTACCCTTTTAGAGGAGCGCACGATATTTCCGTTTACTGCACACACGGACGGGTTCTATATGGCAAAGCTGCAGAGGGTTTCATGAGTGATTGCATATTGAAAAGATTTCATACCTTATCCGGAGGATACGTTGAATACAGTATATGGATAGAATCTAAATAGGATACATATCTGAAAATAATAGTGGAAAGATAAAGCATAAAAAAATAAAATACGATAGACAGCATCATCTGCTTACCGATAAGAGGAAGGCTTTTAATAAATACAAAGTATGAAAGACAGAGATTCTCTGTCTTTTCTTTCTCTTTGTTGTATGTTATATTTAGTTTATAGATGAAGGTAGGAAGAAAGCTGTATGGAAGCTTGCTGTTGGAACGTATATAAGGGATAATGGATCAGCTGATAATCATATACGAAGGCAAGAATCCTGTGCATTGAAATGAGGACAGGTTATGAAAAAAATAATATGCATATTGGTCTGTATTTCTCAAATTCTTGTTGTTTATTGTGTGAAGTTTGCATTTTATGAACGTGATATTTCCGATATCCAGGGCTTCTTTGGATTGGAAAAAGAAAAGGAAGCGACTTTTTTTGAAATAACCCCGCAAAGCAATGCATTTGATAAGAAACAAATGATAAATACCATGGAAGCCATATCTGAAAAATATAATTGTGTAGTCATAAGAACGGAACAGCATGATTCTGATTATGTCTGGTATCTCTATAGTCCCTATGATATTTTTCAATACATGGATATTTCCAAGATGAGTGAGCATGATCTTGTATATGACAATCAGTTGCACTATGATACAAAACAAAACAGCCTGCGCTTATTCAATCAGGACATTCGTCTGGTTATTCAGCCATTGAAAGATTTGAATCAGAGATTTCAAAATCTCGCAGGAGATTATATCCTGTATTTTGATCAGGATACAGATAAAGATGCCTTTCTTGCCGATATCTCGCAGCAGTATCCGGGTGCAATACAGGATATGGGAGCTTTTGAACGAGATGCATTTACGCTTTCATCCTATCTGAAAGAGAACATAATCCCGATGGGAATCATCACATTTCTATTGCTGGGGCTGCTTCTCATCATGCTGGTGAATCAGAAATTAAAAACCATCGGCATACTGAAAAGTATGGGAATGTCAGGGCTGCGCATTGGCAGATTACTGTATCAGAAGCTGTTTTTTCAAATTCTGACTGTATCGTTGATCAGTATGGTGCTTGCTTATATCTGGATGATAGGCTTTGTCGCCAGACAGACCTATGAGGCAAACCTTTTGCTTTCTTTCTTCTGGATTGGGTTTTCAATTGGTATGCTTCTTGTATTCGCAGGTACGGTTTTATTGATTCTGCGTTGTCCTGTCTATGCGTTTATAAAAAATAAAAGCTTTACCAGACGGTTTATGAATCTGAATTATCTATACGGCATTCTTGCCCTTCTTATTCTGATGCCGCTTTGCTCGACCGCATGGATGCAGATGCGATTGCATCTGCCCACCTTTCAAGCACTATTGCGCCAGCAGGATATGCTGGATTCGTATGTGTATGCGTTTGATTATCAGGACGGATATCGCTTTGACGGCTATGATGAGGAGTCCATAGAAGAGGATTACAGAAATAAAAAGCCAATTCAGAATAAAATGTATCGGGTACACCGTAAGGAATACGAAAAGATAAACAAGGCGGGAGGTATCTATTATCGAAAGGATGTTATCCCAAAAGGAGAGGAGCTGCAGCCGTATGCGGAAGTGAATCTGAATTATACAAAGCGCTTTCCTCTAAGAAAACAGGATGGCAGCCCTGTTGAATTAACGAACACAAAGGATACGGTGTATATTCTGCTTCCTGAATCCTTAAAGCATGTGGATGTCAGCTATCTCGAAACCTATGGCAATCGGGTGGAGAAGCTGTATATTCAGGAAGAGCAAACGGACGCTGTGGATTTTTCTTTGCTGGACAGTATGCTGGATACAGCTTCCCCTATGTTTTATGTTGTATATAGCGATGATGCCTTTCGTCTTGGGAAGAAGGTGACAAATTTTGTATATCTGGATGCTGATAAGCTGAGCACTTTGACCTCTGTTCATAATGGAGAGCATCTGGAGCTTGTCAACAGTCGCGAGCGTTTGCAGCAGCGCATGCAGACACTGGCACGGGAGCTGCTTCTTCAGGGAATGGTATTTGTTCCCTCCGCATTGCTGATCCTGCTGGTTATGGCAGAGTATACATATTTATATCTGCTTTCCTTTCGACAGCGCATTTTTGTCAGACGGGTACAGGGAGCCTCCTTTTTCAGGGTATATCTGCGTTTGTTTACGGAGCTGTCAGCACCCTTTGTATTTGCGATTGCATTGTTTCATCAACAGGAGGAATGGAAAATCACCGGAGTGTTTCTGGTCATCAGCTTAATTGCGTCGATGCTGTTTGTCTATGGAAAAGATAAGGGTGTACGAAATCAAAGCAGGGAGGTGCATATCGGATGAAGTCGATTACGTTAAAGAATATTACACACACATACGGAAAACATACGGTTCTACATAATGTCACCCTATCATTGCCCATAGGAAACATGATTGCGATATGCGGTCCCAGCGGCTGTGGAAAGACAACGCTTCTCAATATCATCGGCTTGCTGGAGCGTCCGAGCAGGGGAAGTGTGCAGTATGATGAAATGGAGGTACGCGCAAACAGCAGCAGATCGGTGAAAAAGCTCCGCTACACGATCGGCTTTCTGTTTCAAAATTATGGGTTGTCGGATAATGATACGGTGCTGTGGAATATGCTGAGTGCCATGGAATACGTGAAGGATGGTAAGGAAGAAAAGAAGAAACGCATTGCACAGGCGTTGGAAGAAGTGGGCTTGTATGGGGTCGAGCAACAGAAAATCTGTCAGTTATCCGGTGGAGAACAGCAGCGTGTAGCACTGGCAAAGCTGATGGTAAAGCCCTGTGAATTGATTCTAGCGGATGAGCCGACAGGAAATCTGGATGAGGAAAATCGTGATATGGTGTTTTCGATCCTGCGGGATTTGAATCGGAAAGGAAAGACGGTGGTTATGGTTACGCATGATCCTGTGCTTGCGAAGCGCTGTGATGCGGTCATTTTATTGGAGAAATACACATAAAAAGCTGGAGGCATTGATTTTGAAAATCGGAATATGCCTCAAGTTTTTGTATGTTCTATCGTAATGGTAAAAGGAGAATGATTTATTGTGTGAGAACAGCTTTTATTTTCTGAAACGCAGCTAGGAAGGATTGATAACGTAAAAAACATCAAGTTTATTGAAAAGGTATATATGTGGCGATAAAAATACGATATACTGTACATAACAAATAGAGGGATTTTATGGTAAAGGAAGAGGTAAGAAATCTGGCATTTCTGTTTACGGAAACAGGATTTGTATTGGATATCATTGATAGAGAACAGCAAGATTCTGCATGGATTCAACGATTTCAGGAGGATACATACAGTGCCCTGTATGATTTCGGCTTCCAGGAACGCATTCATCAACTGCATGCTTCCACTGGTTTTCTGCATCGTACAGCAGAACTGTATATCCATACTTTAACATCCCTAAGCGAGCTGGAAAAGGAGACGTAATGGAAAAAAGAAAAAGTGTATCCATGGATGCGTTCATGGGGAAGTATGCAGGTGTATATTACATAAAGCTGCTGTTGAAGGAACCGGTTGAAAGCCGTGCACTTGCAATTAGGGAGCGACTGCTGGAGAGGTTTAACGAGGTTGATGATGTTATAGAGCAGGAGGGTATGTATTCCTATGCACTCTGTAATCATAAAGTAACCTATAAGGATGATGTGCAGGTACCATCGCAGCTGTTTATAACGCAGATGATTGCATTCGATCAAACGACGATACCGGAACTGGTTTTGCAACAATGCTGGAGCTGTCAAAATGTGGAGGAGCTACTTGAAGACTGCCAATATGAAATCATGTTTTCCGATTTTATGGCAAGTGGGCTTCCTGTGCGAGAACGTTGTGAAATACTTGCAGCATTTGCGGATATCATGATGGAGGTTTATCCGGAGGCAGTGGCGATGTATTGGCCGCATGCAGGAAAGCTTGTGCCAAGAGCTGACTGGTTAAACAGCAGCTGGAGCGATCCTGCTCTGCATTTTCTTGATGGAGGTGTCAATGTGCGATTGTTCAATGTTGCGGAAAGCTCTGAAAAGATAGTGGATACGACCGGTTTGACAGCGATAGGATTGTGTGATTTGCAGTGTCACTTCCATGATTTGGATATAGATTTTATCATTCGCTATATGTTTAATTTTACATCTTATCTCTATACACAGGGAGAAGATATTATCAAAGACGGAGATACGATGGATGGTAGAACTGCACAGGAGCGATGGCGTTGTCAGCACGAGGATGCATTGATTTCTCCAAGTCGGGTGGTTATTGATGTGAATCCCGGCGAATTTGGAGCAGGAAAGCGTGTTGAGCAAATGGAAGCATAAACGAGGCAGCAAAAGTTTAAAAGGTGAGCGTCAGCTGCTATGGTGATTGTTCGTAAGTCAAGTGCTATTCTAATCCTATGGTTCTAAATTTATTATGAATGAATGCTGG
>ERZ781275.1140-NODE-1140-length-20710-cov-3.221690_pt1 | contig 20710 bp, 19 predicted proteins | sample MGYA00375853_ERZ781275 | MGnify/ENA primary metagenome ERZ781275 (study PRJEB29790, sample SAMN03653691) | human gut metagenome | host: Homo sapiens | place: USA: Dallas, Texas | collected 2012-07-23 | study: EMG produced TPA metagenomics assembly of the Gut...
TGGTCTTGACGGCCTCAATAGGAAAAAACTCGCAGGAGGGCACCTGTTTTAAGGCAGCGGCGTGGAAGACATAGTCCACGCCGTGCATGGCGTCCTTCACACTCCGCAGGTTCCTCACATCGCCGATATAGAATTTTATTTTTTCACTGATCTCTGGGCATTTGGCTTGATATTCATGGCGCATGTCGTCCTGTTTCTTTTCGTCTCTTGAGAAAATGCGGATTTCCTTGATTTCGGTTTTTAAAAAGCGGTTGAGCACGGCGTGGCCGAAGCTGCCGGTACCGCCCGTGATGAGTAGGGTTTCTCCTTCAAACATGGCTTACTCCTAAACTAAATTGTTGTTCTAGTTGTTCTAGTTGTTGTATTGAATAACATATGTCAAAATTTTTCTCTAAATATTTTCTGCCGTTATTTCCCATCACTACCCTCTTTTCTTTGTTTTGGGCTAACTGATGGATATTATTAATAAATACATCCATTTCATCAGAATAACCAGTAAGACCACATCGACTTTCTTTAATCATTTTTAAAATGTCTGTTACTCTGTCTGTTGCCGCTATAACTGGCATTCCTTGTTCCATGTAAGATAAAACCCTTGATGGATAGTTCGGAATAGTAAATCGATGGTCTAATAGAATTAGTCCAACATCGCATTCTTGAATAAGAGCTTCATAATCCTTTCGAGGTAAGTTATCGATCAGCCGAAAGTTTTTCGCTTTTGCTAAATTTAATTCTTTTTTTGCTTTTTCTTTTTCAGATCCTCGGCCAACTAATAAAAAGAAAATATTTTTTTCATCTTTAAGTCGAATAACCGCTTGCACCAAAAAATCAATGGCCTGAGGTTTTCCCATATTTCCACCGAAGACAAAAACAACTGCCTCTTGCGGAATTTGATATTTTTTTCTATAACTTAAATTTTTATTTTTAACAAATACTCGTTCTTTAATCTTCTTGGTATTAGGAAAAATTTTCACTTTAGAACTATCTATATACGGATTATGTTTGATAAGGTATTCTCGATTCGCTTCAGACATACAACCAATATAAGTGGCTGTTTGATAAAGTGATCTTTCTTTTCTTTGAAAAAAAGCATGAATTAAACCATTCTTTTTATATAATCCTAGATCAACACCATTTTGAGGAAAAATATCTTTTAACATTAAATACGATGGACAATCATAGTAATACATACACGACCGAACGGTCTGATATAATGTTACCGGAGGTGATTCAAATAGAATAAAATCAAAAACGTCATTAGTAATAATTTTTTGAATTCCTCTAGTCAATTTTTTGTTCATCGTTAAAGCAGCTATCCCTTTTTTAAAATAACTGACATTGTAGTAAGGCTTTACTTTTATTCTTAAAACAGGTATGCCTCTTTCTTTCTTCAAGCTATTCTCTTTTACTTGCGAATCAGCTACCGCTACCACCACTTGATGACCTTTTAATGTTAACTCCTCAGCTAGATCCGTATATATTGTTGATCCCTCATTTTCTTTTGGGAAAATTGTTGATATATATAAAATCCTCATATTTTATTCCCACCAATGGTAAACAGTCATTTTTTCTTTTTCTTTAAAATTACAGCTATGGTAAAAATTAATAGCATCTACATTATCCAACTGTGTTCCTACTTTTAAGGTTTTTGTGCTTAGTTGACTCAAGTAACTTTCCAGATATTTAAGCATATTTCTTCCAACATGCTTTCCTTTCTGTTGTTTATCCACTGCGATCAGTTCAATCACTGCGCTTTCTTCTTCCATTCTAAACAGAATGAAACCATAAATTTTTTCATTGAATTGAGCTTTTAAAAAATATTTATCTTCTTGTTTAAAAGCATTCTTAGCCCAATGGTAATAGACGAGCTCTCCTTTTCTTTCTTTTAAAAAAGGGTCGTTTGTAAATTTTGAAATAGTGAATGCTTCTTTTGAAATTGTCAGTATGTCTTCATTTCTTTGCTGCCTATTATTTACAAAAAAATTTAACTTTAACGAATCGATTGTTTCCTGTTTAGTTTTTATTCTTTTTATGAATTGAATATTTGTATCTACTAAAAAGGCATTTGTGTTCTTGCCTATTAAATAGTTGTTATAGGCTTGATTTCCATGATTGTTCAGGGATACGAAGTGATAATCTCTGACTTCCTGCATCATTGTCATGAAATCTTTTTGATTGATTTCTCTGTTCAAATCAACCCGGCAAGATGAAACGCCAAAATACTCGCTGTCCCATTCCAGCTTTTTTACTGTAAAAGGATTTTGTGTGTTCAGCATTTTTGTTTCTCCATCGGTTTATCTATTACAAACACACTATCTTTTTTAAGAATGGTTGTGATTGTTTTTAAAAAAACTTTGATATCTAATCTGAGTGTCAAGTGGTCAATATAGTAAATATCGTTTTTAATACGCTCTTTCCATTCAATGGAGTTGCGGTAATAAGCTTGTGAATACCCTGAAATACCGGGTCTTACTTCTAATTTTCTTTTTTCATCACCAATGTATTCTTTTTGGTGTTCTGGTAAATCTGGTCTCGGCCCAATAAAGCTCATATCGCCTTTAAGCACGTTCAGCAGCTGTGGTGTCTCATCAATACTCGTTTTGCGGATAAACTTGCCAATCTTCGTCACTCTTGGGTCATCTTCACCATTGTATGTCGAGCCGTCTTCTAAACGGATATCTGGTGCGTTGACTTTCATCGACCTGAATTTATACATTTTAAAGGTTTTGCCGTCTTTTCCTAACCTCGGGGCATTGTAAAAAACCGGTCCGCGGTCTTCTGCCTTAATGGCGATGGCTGTTGGGATAAAAACGATGGCAAAGAAGGGAAGACCTACAATGGACAGGATTATGTCACAGCATCTTTTTCCATACTTTTTATAAATCATGACGCTATGGCCTCGCTTTGCATTTCTCTTTGAATGATCTCTTGTATATTTTTTATGATATAGTCCACTTCCTCATCACTCAGACAGGTATGCAGCGGCAGGGTGATCTCATTCTTATACATCGTATAGGCCCAGGGGTACTGCTTCATATCAAACCCCAGGTTTTTATAGGCGGTGTGCATGGGCAGTGGCTTATAGTGGACGTTTGTGGCAATGCCACGCTCTGCCAGCTCGGTGATCAGGGCGTTGCGGTAATCGCTATTTTTATCCTTTAGCCGCATAAGATAGAGATGGGCGCTGGAGTGCTTGTCTTTGGTGTCGTGGGGCATCACTTCGACGGGCAGGTCTGCAAATGCATCGTTATATCTTTGAATGATTTCTTTTCTGCGTTTGATAATCGCGTCGTACCGTTCGAGCTGTTTCAGGCCCAAGGCGGCCTGCAGATCGGTCATATTGCATTTATAACCGGGATAGATGATGTCGTATTCCCAGGCGCCTTTTTGTGTTTTTGCCAGGGCGTCTTTGGACTGCCCGTGGAGGGACCAGAGCATGAACTGGTGATAGATGGTTTCATCGTCAATGCCTTTGGTGGGTTTCCAGGTCACGGCTCCGCCTTCGGCGGTGGTCAGGTTCTTGACGGCATGGAAGGAGAAGGTGGTGAAGTCGGCGACTTCCCCGCTCATTCTGCCTCTGTACTGTGCTCCTAAGGAGTGGGCGCCGTCGGCGATGACGGCTACCCGGCCGATGGCTTTCTGAAGGTCGTTTTTTCCGGGCTTAAACAGGCTTCTTTTGGCCTCAACGGCTTCAAAGATTTCGTCGTAATCGCACATGACGCCGCCGATGTCCACGGGGATCACGGCTTTGGTTCGCCTGGTAATGGCTTTTTCGATGGCTTTGGGATTGACGTGAAAAGCGTTCGGAGTACTGTCTACCAGCACGAGCTTTGCCCCCACATGCGCCACCACGCTGGCGGAGGCGGTATAGGTATAGGCAGGCACAATGACCTCATCGCCTGGCCCAACGCCGAGGATTCTCAGGGTCAGCTCCAGGGCGGTGGTGGCTGCGCTGAGGCAGGCGGTCTTTTGGGTATGGCAGTATTCTGAAAGCTTTTTTTCAAAGGCCTTTGTTCGGGGGCCGGTAGTGATCCAGCCGGATTTAAGGGCTGCGATGACTTCATCAATATCTTCCTGTCGGATATCAGGCGGTGAAAATGGTATGTTCATTTCAAGATTTCCTTATGCTTAAATTTAAAACTCGTAGCACTCATGATCAAAAATGATCCTTTAATCTTTACTTTCGTCGCATTGTGTTTATCTTTTCTATAATACATAGAAAAAACCAAACACAATGCGACGCGAAATAAAAACAGGTGGTGCTAAACCTGTACTTCTGGCCTTATAGACGAAAAGCACACCTATAAATTTCTTCACAGGATTTAATTATAATTAGCTCAACCACTATGTTTATCAGGCAACACCCTGATAAAATTTGTAATAAAACCCTTTTCCCAGATTCCTCGCGCTGTTCAGCGCTGTACTCCCCCGGTGGCCTTCTTTACAGACGAAGTTTTTTCCGCCGTAGAAGTTGGCGCTGGGGTTCTGGTACTCGGTGTTGTGCCTGGCGATGGGGGCATCGCAGTGGTAGCATCGTGTGCTGGCGTAGTAGGGCTTGCTGGTCATGGCGACCAGGCCTTTTCGCCAGGCTTTGTACTGGACGTATCGCGCGATGCGCCTTCCGATAAAGTCGTAGGGTGTTTTGCCCAGGTAGGGCTTTTTCGCCTGATTGAAGCTTTCTTTGAGCTCGGGCAGGACGATGAGTTTGGCGCCCTGTTTAATGGCGTAATCGACGATCTTTCGGCTTACCTCATGGGCGTAGTGGTCGGTGATGCGGGTGATTTTTTCATAATATTTCGCATTTGGACGATGCTCTTGCGGAACGCTGAGGGCAGCGTTCCCTACAGTGTGCGTCATATCGTTCCCAGCAATGCCGCGTTTGGTATACCCTAGAAGCAGCTTCCTACGGTGGGCCAGTTCTTTTCCGCCTTTAATGAAATATGGGGTGGTGGCACGACCGTCTGCTTCGATGGTGGTACAAACTGCGAGGCTGTCGGAACCGGTTAAGGCCACGGCGACAAACTTTTCGTTTTGTTTTACGCGCTCTTTGGCGGTCCGGCTGTCTTCCACGATCTCCTTGACGGGGATGTGGAGCATGACTTTTTTCTTTTTGATGACAATGGTCGGGCTCATAAGCTCGGCGTTTTCTGGAAAGGGTCTACCCGTATAACGGTGCTTGACCCAGGCCCAGGTTTTGCCGGTGTAGAGCTTGAGCAGTATGCTTTTTTCGTCAAAGTCTTTGTACATGCCTTTGTAGTAGAGCACGGACATATGCAGACACTTTGGCGGGCTGGGCTTTCCGCTTTTTATCGGGCCTTCCTGCCACGCCTTGAGCTTTCCCATATAACTCCTATACATGCTGATGGCCGCGTTGATGGCGGCGCGTCTAAAGTACAGGGGGATTTTCTCAAAGGGCAGGGGCGTTTCGGGCGGGGTGCCGTCTCGCTGTTTTATGGTCTGCAGCTCTAAATGGCGCAGTAAATTTTGATTGGAGAGACTGAGTGCTTCGGGCTGCTTCTCGAGCAGCTCATAGTAGAATGCCAGGACAGCGTCAAAGAGAGACTGGGTTTGTTTAAACCAGTCTAAATGCTTGTAATTCAGCTGTATTTTGTACGTCGTGATGGCGTATCCCGCACTCATTTTAGGGCCTCCATTTGTTCGCAGACTATTCAAAGTCTGCGAACAAAACGCTGTGTCAAAGTCCTAGCAACCACCTTGGAAAAATTTGACCATATCCTTGACCAGAGAAGGATTTGAAATTAAAAATGAAAATATAAAGAAAATGGCTCAAAATCAAGATATTCAAGCTTTATTCTAACCATGTTTTGACCACATCAGTCTTTTATAAATAAGAAACGAAAATTTGACGAAAAACACTTTTATTGTTAAAATATAGACATAAATTGACTTTGAAGAAAAATATTTAATTTTTTTAAAAAAGTTGATGCTTTTTTCATTACCTAATGTTATAATAGGTATCGCAGTTAAATTATAAAAAAGTGAAATAAAAAAAAGACTCGCAGACTTTGAATAGTCTACGAGTCTTTTTCTTTTTATAATGAGTATATCTCAACCGTCCCAAGAATTCAGGACCGCGTACACTTTAAAGCTTTCATCAATATTCTTCAACAAAAAAACCTCTCTGCAAAACCGGGATTACCCGGTGCGCAGAGAGGTTTACGATTTCGATTTAATTTAACACATAAGCATCCAGATTACGGCGTCCAAAGCTGATGGCTTCGGCGTAGCTGTCAAAGAAGATGTCAATGACATTGCCTTTTACAGCACCGCCACTGTCTTCTACGGTAAATACAGTGTCAAAATATGGAATATAGATTCTGGTGCCAATGGGATAATTGGACAGATCGGCTGCGATGGTATGGCCGGATGTGGGCCATGCGCCGGAAGCTGTCGCGTTACCGGTTGCCACATAAGCGGTACAGTTTGCGGTAAAATGGGTCGCATTACTCAGATCAATCCCATTGCTTTCTTCTGCAGGCTGTTCAGGTTCTGGCTCAGGTGCCGGGGCGGGCTCTGGCGTTGGGGCTGGAGCAGGTTCCGGTGCAGGAGCAGGCTGTTCTGCGGGAGCTTCTGGCTGTGTGGCCTCGGGTGTGGGTTCAGGTGTCGGAGTTGGCGCCGGTTCTGCGGCTTTTGTTCCAACCTCTACGACTTCGGTCACCGGCTCTTTAATGGTTTCCTTAGAAACAACTGAACGGGCAGTTTCCTTGCCATTTTCGTAGGTTACATTTTCGGTGATCTTGGCTGTGCCGTTGACACCAGCGGTTTTTACATTGGTTTTTCCCTGTTCCAGCTCTGGGTTTTCGACCTTCTGGCTGGAAAAGGCAATGGATTCTTCACGGGTTTCCTGTTTTACTTCGGTGGTTACCTTGCTGCCGACTTCAATGACTTCGGTCACTGGCTCCAGCACGGTCTGAGCCGATACGGTTTCACGGCTGACCAGAATGCCATCCTCGTAGATCAGCTTATCGGTAATTTTCTTGCTGCCGTTTACGCCTGCGGTTATGATATTCTGTTTTCCATCTTCAAGCTCAGGATTAACAGTCTGTTTAACCTCAAAGGGAATGGCCTCCATACGGCTTTCTTCCTTTTCCTCACGGCGGACGATTTTGACCTCTTTAACCTCTGTGGTCAAGGGGGTATCTGCTGATGGCACCACTACATCGCTCGCACCCAAGGTAATGTTCTGATCCTTTAACAGGTCTCCGACCGTGTCGGCTGTGGAATCATAGGTATGGCCGTTTCCGTCCACGTTTAAGGTTCCCTTGGCGTTCTTTTTAATGGTAACATTGTCGACATCTTTCACCTTGGTATCAAGGGGGACGCTGACAGTGTACTCACTGGTATCGACAGGATAGCCCTTTTGCTTGAGCACTTCGCCGATCTGGGACTGACGCTGGCTGGCCAGTGTCTGGGTCTGGACGCTGCCGTTTCCGGTGTTTTCGTCCAGTGATACTTCAATGTTCTTGGTCATTGTAAAGGCACAGGCAATGCCCATGGCAACGGTCAATACGATTAAGAAAATCATACCAACGATCTTTTTCCAATGACTGCTCATGAATTCACTCATAAATAATTGCTTCCTTTCATTTTCTTGTGTTCTTCTTTTGGAAAAACGGTTGAAAGTATAATAGAAAAAATAATAATTTCACTATAAATTTTATCAAAATTCAACTAAAGTGTCAATAAATCTTAATATTGTAACAATTTCAAAAAATTTGGTCGACTTTGTAAAGATGACCTGAAAAACAGGCAAAATAAGAAAAACCACCGAAAACGGTGGTTTTTGTAACGTTACGTTATGATTGATTATGTTTTTTGACCTTTTTAATGCGGAAGTTCTCTTCCCTGTCTTTTTCTTCGATGCTTTCTTCGATGTATTTAATTTGATCCTTAAGCTTTGGAATCTGAATTTTATCCAGAGCATTGGCACTTTTCTGTGTTTTTTTGATCTCAATGGACAGCTTGAAGGCTGTACTCTCGATTTCTGCCAATTTATAGGATAGATGCTTAACCTCGTTAAATTTCTCGATGGCCACATCCAGGGCCGGATTATTTTCATGGAAGCCATAGGGCAGGCTGAAATTTTTATTCTTGTCCACGTTATCCACGATCTCTGGAATATCGACGCCCATGACGCTTCGGGTACGAACGTCAAAGTCTTCTTCCTGCGGGATGGATAAGGCATATTCCTCAACGTGGTTGAGGCCCATGCTGATGGTTACCTGCTGTAATGCAATATAAGCTTCCTTAAAAATTTCGGTGATTTGCTGTTCGATCTCCTCGGACTGCTTGACCAGCTTCATGATTTCCTGAATCAGGACGGTCCGCTTTTTATCGAGCAGGTTATACCCTTTGGTTGAAAAGGCCAGGCTTGACTTCGACTTGATTAAATTTGCCTTAGTCGGCGTGATTTTAATGGCCATAAATGATCACCTACGCATTCTTCTTTGGCAGATATTTTTCGATCAGTTTTGGACTCAGACGGTCAAGCTCTGTGACTGGCAGAATGGTTAACAGCTTCCAGCCAAGGTCCAGACTTTCATAAATGGTCCGGTTTTCATCAAAGTCCTGGCTCAGGAATTCATCTTCAAAGGCGCGGCCAAACTCCATATACAGCTTGTCAGTTTCGGAAAGGTCATCCTCACCCATAATCTGGGACAGGTCACGGACTTCCTGCACTCTGGAATAAGCGGCAAACAGCTGGTTGGCCAGATCCTGATGGTCTTCACGGGTGTACCCCTCCCCGATACCGTCCTTCATAAGACGGGAGAGGGATGGCAGGACATCAATCGGCGGATAAATACTCCGCTGGAACAAATCACGTCCCAACACGATCTGGCCTTCGGTAATATAACCCGTTAAGTCAGGAATCGGGTGGGTGATATCATCATTCGGCATGGTCAGAATCGGCAAGAAGGTGATCGAACCCTTGCTGCTCTTTAACATACCAGCGCGTTCGTATAGTGCCGCCAGGTCGGAGTACATGTAGCCAGGGTAGCCCTTACGGCTTGGTACTTCTTCACGGGCGGAGGAAATTTCACGTAAGCCCTCGCAGTAAGCGGTAATATCGCTCATGACAACCAGAATGTGCATGTCTTTCTGGAAAGCCAGATATTCGGCAACCGTCAGCGCACACCGCGGCGCGGTGTTTCTTTCTGCTACCGGGTCATCGGCATAGTTGACAAACATGACAACCCGGTCCATGACATTGGCTTCCTCGAAGGTTTTGCGGAAGAACTTTTCATCATCGTGCTTAACACCAATGGCGGCAAACACAATGGCGAACTGTTCGTCCACGTCGTCACTCAGCTTTGCCTGACGCACGATCTGTGCGGCCAGCTCGTTATGTGACAGGCCGTTTCCGGAGAAGATCGGCAGCTTCTGGCCACGGATAAGGGTCATCAGCACGTCGATAGCGGAGATACCCGTCTGAATAAAGTTACGCGGGTATTCACGGCTCATGGGGTTGATGGGCGCCCCGTTGATATTGGATTCAATGGTACTGAAGATATCCGCACCGTTATCAATGGGCTCTCCAATCCCGTTAAACACACGGCCCATGAGGTCCATGGACATCGGGATTTTAAAGGCGTCGCCTGTAAAGCGGGTAACGCTGTTTTCTGCTGCCAGGCCGGCTGTGGACTGGAACACCTGGACGGTGATGGTCGTGCCATCAATTTTGATGACCTTCCCCTTTTTCACTTCGCCGGTGGCCTGGTCCTGAATGTTTACAACCTCGCCGTAAAAAACATCCTCAACGTCTGTGATCAGAATAAGAGGCCCGTTAATGTTGTCTATTTTTAGATATTCTCTCTGCATACTGTGCCTCCTTAATCCTGATATCTGCGCATGAGATCATCGTAGTATTCATCAATATCCTGTCTCAGGACATCAATACCACTAAAATCATCATTCGGAATATTGTATTTCATCTTGATGACATCATCAAAGATTTTTTCATTGTACAGCACAGATGTCGGTATCCCCTGCTTCAGGCCAACCAGCCCTTTTTCATAGAGATAATCCATAATCTTTAACATGCGGTACTGTTTTTCAAGCGGTACATAGGTATCGGTATCGTCAAAGGTATTTTGCTGCAGGAAGCCGACTCGGATGAGCTTGGCGATACTGAGTACCCAGCGCTGGTCATCTGGCAGCGCGTCTTCACCGATGAGCATAACCATTTCCTGAAGCTTGTTTTCCTGAAACAGAAGATCCAGCATTTTATTCCGAAGCTGGATGCTGTCCTCCGCCACGTTATCTTCATACCAGTCCGTCAGCAGCTTCACATAGCCGGAATAGCTTTCCATCCAGTTGATGGCAGGATAGTGGCGGGCGTAAGCCAGGTTCTTATCCAGCGCCAGGAAGGTGTTGACATAGCGCTTGGTATTTTCGGTAACAGGTTCTGAGAAGTCCCCGCCAGCCGGTGATACGGCGCCGACAATACTGATGGAGCCCTCCTCCCCGCACAAGGTGTCTACAGAGCCTGCGCGTTCGTAAAACTCTGCGATACGGGATGAGAGATAGGCCGGATAACCTTCTTCAGCCGGCATTTCTTCCAGACGGCCGGAGATTTCACGCAGGGCTTCTGCCCAACGGGAGGTGGAGTCTGCCATCATGGCCACGTCATAGCCCATATCTCTGAAATATTCTGCCATGGTAATGCCCGTATAAATACTGGCTTCACGGGCCGCAACCGGCATGTTTGAGGTGTTGGCGATCATAACCGTACGTTCCATGATGGATTCGCCGGATTTCGGGTCGATGAGGCCTGGGAAATCTTCGATAACCTCGGTCATTTCATTACCACGTTCGCCGCAGCCGATATAAATAATAATATCCGCATCAGACCATTTGGCCAGCTGATGCTGGGTTGTGGTCTTACCTGTACCAAAACCACCAGGGATGGCTGCTGTACCGCCCTTGGCAATGGGGAAGAAAAAGTCAATGATACGCTGGCCGGTGACCAGTGGTTTTTCCGGCTCTCTTCTGAACCTGGTCGGACGCGGTGTTCTTACCGGCCATTCCTGGTACATTTTGAGCTCGTGCCGTCTCTTTCTTTCATCCTCAACAACAACCAATACTGTTTCGATATTGTAACTGCCGTCTTCTCTGGCTTCCACAACAGTGCCCTTTACGTTCGGCGGCACCATGAGGCGGTGCTCAATCATCAGGGTTTCCTGTACAGTCCCAAAGATCTGTCCGGGTTTTACGGTATCGCCAACACTCAGTCTGGCTTTGTAATCCCACATTTTTTCTTCATCAATGGACATCAGGCCGATCCCTTCCGGAATAAAAACCGGTGAGATTTCCTGAATTTTTTCCAGCGGACGCTGGATACCATCGAACATATTTTTTAGCATCCCCGGTCCAAGCTTTACGCTTAAAGGCATCCCGGTTGACAGGATTTCCTCGCCGGGCATCAGGCCTTCGGTTTCTTCATATACCTGGATCGTTCCGATGTCGCCGTCCAGTACAATGACTTCACCGATCAGCTTTTTCTTGCCAACCATGACCATTTCACGCATTTTGAAGGCGGTCATATTGGTTCCTGTAACAACGGGTCCGTTGATGCCTGAAATAACGCCTTTTACTTCATTCTTTACTTCATTACTCAATTAACCCACCTGCTTTTCCATTACTTCATTTAAGTGCATACCGATTGTCTTGTAGTTGGTACGAACAAGATTTTCAACGGTAAAGTCACAATTTATACGATTGTCTGTGTCTCTGACTACAATGCCCCCAATGGTGCCTGCAGGTAATGCATCAAATGTGATGGTGTAATCGGGCAGAACCTTTGAGGCGTTTTGTTTGACAAACGCACTGTCCGGGTCATTTACAAAAATAATGATATCCCTGCGGTCTCTCAAAATGCTCGGAACCTTTTCCAGACATTTTACAAGGTAACCGCGGTAGATTTCTGTGCCGACATAATTTCTGGCTTCATCCAGCACCGCCTGTTTAAAATCCTCCAAAATACGGCTTTTTTCTTCCAAAAGCTCTGTTTTTGCAGTGTTTTTACCCTGGGCGATGATTTTGTTCTTATCACGGAAAATAACGTGGTAACCGCGTTCTTCGATACTGCGTTTTTCTTCCTTGATTTTTTCACCAGAAGCCTTCACCATTTCCAGCTTTTTATCCTTCGCTGTATTGATGGTCTGCTTGCCCCATTCGCGTTGTTTCCTTAGGAGATATTGTGTAAAGACACCAAGTTTTTCTTCAACTGATATCATGTGTTCACTTCCTTACAATCCTACGGATTCTTTAATATATTGGGTGATGATTCCCTGCTCTCTCTGATAACCATAGCGGTCCGGTATGACCGTGATCAAAGGGAAGAGAACCTTTTTTTTGGTATCCAGTACGAGATCCTCGATCATTAAATAAGCCTTTTCGGTCAGAAAAATAATGCCGATTTCCCTGTTCTTCAGGGCTTCTTTAAACGTACTTTCAATGGTTTCCTGATCTCTGACGTAGGCGCCTTCGATTCCAGCTAATTTCATGCCTAAATAGGAATCACGATTTTCGCTGATCACAAAAGATTTCATTTTGTCATATCCTTAAAGGCTTAGAGACTACCGATGATCATGATAGAGATAATTAATCCGTAAATGGCAACCCCTTCAGCCAGGCCTACGTAGATCAGAGTTTTACCAAGAATCTTTTCATTTTCGGATACAGCGCCAAGAGCGGCGGAACCAACGACACCAACAGCGTAACCTGCACCCACACAGGCCAAACCGGTAGACAGTGCGGCGCCAATGTAACCCAGACCAGCGTCGGACATGCCGGCAGGATTGGTAGCAGCAGCAACAGCAGATGGAGCAAACATAATTAAAGCAGCAGCCATAGTCGGGATAAATCCGGCTAAATTAAATCTTAAAAACTTTTTCAGGCGGCTCTGTTCAGAGGTGCAGTCCTTATAAATAAAATAAACACCACCGGCAATGGTTGCCAGAACTAAAAGACCAGCTAAAATTGTAATAATTGTTAAAATACTCATTTTAAACTCCTTTTTCTTCGTGTATCCCATCAGGGATAGAAATATTGATCATGTTATTTTGATTAAAGTGTGTTTCTGATTTCACTGCTCAGAGGGACGAATTCTTCCCCGTCGCCTGTATAATACTTACTGAACAGTTCATAGAACTGTAATCTCAGGCACTGGATAAAGTCGATCAGACCTTCCAGCACGATGATTAAAACATTACCAATGATCAGAACAATCACACCGCCGAAACCGCCGCCCACCATTGTGGCCAGAGTTTCAAATGCCATAAACAGTCCAACGTGAGTCAGCGCGAAGGCCCCGACTCTGATAAACGACAGGGTGTTGCTGAGCATGGCCAGCAGCATTTCAAAAAGCTCAAATCCGCTTTCCACATAATAATCCCCTGCGGATGTATCGTATAATTTTCTTTTTCTGATGGTATTGGCGATAGGCTCACGCAGCAGCACCAAGATGACCAACGCGACTGCAAGAACTGCCAAAAACGGTGTAAAGGCACTGCCGCCCGGGATGATCCCCGTAGCGCAGAGCGCGCACAACAAGATGCTGATATAAAGGACAAAGCCGGCAATACCATTCTTGCCAAAGAGTCCTTCTTTAATGTCCCCCGCTCGCAGCTTGTTGATGATGCTGTACAGATAAGCAATAAACAGCATAACCACACCGATCACAACTGCCGTCAAAAGCACCGTATTGATGTTTTCAAAAGGTCTGACCCAAAGTGTCGGCAGAATCGACTCATTACCAAATATACTTCCGTATATGAAGCCAAAAATAATGGAACTGCATGCCATCCGTGCAATAACATGCCCCAATTCTACTCCCCGTTTGCCTAAGATATAGCCGGCCAGTAATAGGACAAGACCTTGGCCTACATCCCCAAACATATACCCAAAGCAAAATAAATATGTGATACTGAGAAATGGGGTGGGATCTAACTCGTTATATGCTGGCACCCCGTACATTTTTACCAGTGTCTCAAAGGGCCTGAAAACCCAGTTGTTTTTCATTTTTGTCGGCGGTTTATTGGCCGCGTCGGGATCGGTGAACATGACAATCATATTGTCATACTGCGCAGCGATCTTTTCCAGGGCCGCTCTGTCTTTTTTGGAGACCCAGCCGGAAAAATAGAAGTTTTCATCGCTGAAAGCCATGTACTTTTTAATGATATTCAAGTTTGCATAAAGTGTGAGCACATTAAAAACTTCTTCTGCTTCCGCTCTGTTTTCATCGCGGTGTTTTCTAAGCAGCGTTTCATTTTCGAAAATTGTTTTTTCCAGTTTTACTTTCTCAAGCCCCAGGTCTGTTAAAATATCTCCCGGTACTTTTACATAAGCATCGTCATAGCCTTCAACCAGCTTGAAATTCAACGCCTTTAAAATACGGTTGGTCTCCACCTCAAAATCCTTAGGTGAAATAATCAGAAAGACCTCTTCGTTCTGGCTGGTGTCCCCCACATGGAACACAATGGAAGTAACCGTGTTGTAAATACTCTTTAACCTGGCCGCGTTGTCTTTAGAGACAGAGCCGATGGTATAGGTGAAGTATTCCATGTTGTTTAAATCTTCCATCTTTACATCAATATTTTTGATGTATTCGTAGGCTTCAATACTCGTGTTAACTTTTTTAAGTTCTTCCCGCGCTTTTCCAAGATTTTCAAATTCCGTATCCAGATAGTTTTGGAAACGATCGGCTTTTTCAAGAATTTCACCAAGGTCGTATTCCTTTTTGGACAGGGCTTTTGTATCCAGGGTCAGCTTATTGTCGTAAAGCTCATTTAATTTTTGTACCTTCTGCACAAAAATCTTCTCATCCACCATGTTCTCGCCAGGAACGAGCTGGGCAAATCCCAGCAGCTCACCGATGTTTTCTTCGCAGACTGGCAAAGTAAAACGCCCGGTATCAATTTCGTTCATGGCATCAACAATCTGGATATCATTGAAAAGAAAAATGTCTTTAGCGAAACGGTCGACGTAGTTTATTTTGCCTACAACGTTCATCATCATAACATTTTCTATAGCCATATAATACTTCCTTTCACATCTTATTCAAAAGATCTGATTAAAAATTTTTCTGTTTCTAATGCAGACATACGGTAGCGCTTGCTTTCGATAATGGAGGTAATATCCTCAATTTCGTATTCAATGAGCCGTATGAATGCAACGACTTTTCCCAGGCCAGCTTCTGTTCCGTTAAACAGCTTCAGATAGGCATAGTACATAAATCGCTCACGTCTTCTTTCCATATACAGGTCCAGTGTTTTCGAATGATTAAACAGAAAAGCATATTCACTGTAGGATTTCATGACTTCATGGAGGGCATCCATGTTTTTGATCTCACTCATATGCTGAATATCTTTCTCTTTAATCTTAAGACCGCCGCGCAGCGCATAGGCCAGCAGCTCCTCACGGGAAAGGTGGTAGAACTTCTTCCCACGATAAAACCAAACCAGGTTTAAAAGATCAATGCCCTCACGCGTTGTCTTGATAAGGTCCTTGTTCTTCTTCTGATCCAGCTTGTTCAGGTTGTTCTTCAGCTTATCGTAGTAATAGCGTTCCAGCCCTTTTTCAATGGGAAAGAGGTCATCCTCTACGGTTACCTGCTTGTAGATTTCGAGAAGACGATAATAATCTGTGCCGACCAGGGCTTTTTTAAAGCTGTCCCAATCTTTTGTTTTTACCAATTTGTCAAAGGGTATGTTTGTGTACTTTTCTGAATAGACCAGAAACCCGGCGAGCTCTTCAAGATTATCTCCACGGGCAATCCCGCGGATCAAAACACGAAGGCTTTCAATATCTGAACGGATCAGCAAAGTTTTTACAAAGGTCTTTTCTTCTCCCTGCAGATAATGCATCAGCTTCTCAATTTCATAAATCTTCATCCGGGTGAGGGGCACTTCCAGTTCCAGGCGGTGAAGATGGTCCGTGTGAACCTCCTCCAGAAATGGCCCGTAATAGGTATTGTCCTTCAGGTAATAAAAAAGGTCATCCAGCGAAGGGGCTTTAATCAGCGCCTCGTAATCCTGAGTTCCAAGCATCTTTGACTTCATTGCCAATAATTTCGTGTTCACACACGCATGATTACTATTCGCCATTAATCTTCACTACTTTTCTTTAAATTTTTCAAGAATCAGATCGACTGAAACAGTTCGTCCAAAACTCTTTTAGCACTTTCTTTTTTTGCACTTTCATACTGCTCTCGCAATGATTTAATCGAGCTAGACATTTCTTTTATGGCGTTATCTTTCTCTTCTTCAGCTTTCCTGATTTCAACGTCATAATTGTTTTTACTTTCTTCTTTTGCAGCGGTGATAACATTCGTCTCTTCTTCTTTTAATTCGTCTTTGGTATCGGATACGATTTTTTCCGCACGGGCTGTGGCGCTGGCTTTAATTTTTTTGGCCCGGTTGTCCAGATCGATAATCTGATGAAGCACTTCATTTATCATCCTAATAACGACCTCCTTCTTCAAAAATTAATTCTAGTCTGAACCCATTATAGCACTTTGTGTATACAAAGCAACCACTATTTTTATTTTTGAAATGGTTTAAATTACATATTTTAGACAAAAGCTCATAATTGTAGTATCTTTAGTCACTAATCAGTAATAATAGCGTGGCTTTTTATAAATAATGGATTCCCAGAATGAAATTATATTCACTCCGTTGATATTTTATACCCTTTTACACCAAAAATCCACGATAATTTAAATTTATCTTCCTATTAAATATATATAAGCAAGTGTGATGGCAACACTGCGTAAAAACAAATTGGCTTTTATTCTTTTTGTACAATCATGGAATGCGCTAAAATCAACCACAATTTTCATCCATCACTTTAACCTCAAAAAGCCCCCGGAGCTTTAGCCGGGAGCCGCTAAAAAGTAAATTAGGGAGGCTGATTTTAATTGTTTAACAGCAAGCACCTCGTTAGACACAAATTACACGCATCCGGCATTCCCCGTTTTTTAATATCTACTTTTAAAATTCCATCTTTAATTTATAAGGACTCAAAGCCGTATTTTTTAAAAACAGCTTTCGCTTCATCACTTTTTAAAAAGCTTTCAAAATTTTTAGCTGCATCCTGCTGGGTACTGCCCTTAAGAACAGCCATTGGATAAACGACGGTTCTGTAACTGCTTTCTGGAACTTTGCTGACAATGGTAACCTTTTCCGGGACTGATTTTGCGTCTGTTTCGTAGACCAGCCCTGCATCCACTTCTCCATTTTCTACATAGGTCAATACCTGTGTAACATCTTTACCGTAAACCGCTTTTGCCTTAACGTTGTCTAAAAGGTTAAGGCTGGTCAGCGCTTCCTCCGCATATTGGCCGGCGGGTACTACGCTCGGTTCGCCTAAAGCTACCCGGGCAGCTTTATCTGTACCAAGATCCTCAATGGCCGTAATCTCCGCATTGCCCTTTGGCGCAATTAAAACCAGATTGTTTTTCAGCAAATCTTCACGGGTTCCATCTGCCAGAAGCCCCTCCTGTTCCAAAGCGTCCATCTGCTTTTGTGCAGCAGAAATAAAAACATCCACCGGCTCACCATTCTCAATCTGTTTCTGAAGATCACCGGAACCGCCATAATTAAAAGTTAGTGTCTGCCCTTTGCTGGCCTCCTCGTACATTGGTGTCAGCTCCTCCATGGCATTTTTTAAACTGGCAGCTGCCGAAATGGTCAGGTTGATATTGTCTGTGCTGTCCCCTGTTTGTGCATTGTTTTGTGTGCTGCAAGCGGTAAAGCTAAAAACTAAGGCTCCTGCCAAAAAAGTAACAATCAATCTTTTTACATTTTTCATGCTTTTTATCCTTTCATTAATATGATATTTTGGGGTGAAATTTTTAAATATTTTGGATATTCACGCCCAGGTTCTTTTCCAAAGTGAACACGTTCAAAATCCCAGCACAGCGGATGGTTCACCTCCTTTCCATAAGGTTTGAATAAAACAGACACCTTAAATTGGGATTCGATAACATTCATAATCTCTATTTGAATGGTATTTTCACCTGGTTGTTCTGCCGGTTCAAAAAAATGCGCCCGGATGCCCGCATGGGTCATATCCTGCGAAAGCAGAACATCCGAGCAAAACACACAACCCCAGTCCACCGCCTCAAAGCAATGATCTTGCAAGGGGATTATCCTTGAAACATTCTTACAACCAGTTAATTTCGTAGCAGATACACAGCTCGGGTTTGCAAAAACATTTCGTAACGCACCAAATTGGTCGATTTTTCCTTCATTGATTACTGCAACACGCTCACAAATGGCAAAGACTTCATCTCTCGAATGTGAGACAAATAGCGTGGTCCCTTCATAGTCTTTCAAAATTTTTGAAACCTCACACTGCAGCTCCCACTTTAAAAAGGTGTCCAAAGCAGAGAAGGGTTCATCCAGCATGAGGACTTTCGGGCTGCGCGCAAAAATTCTTGCCAACGCCACTCGCTGCTGCTGTCCGCCCGAAAGCTGTGCCGGGTAACGGTTCTCTAATTTATTAATTTGAAAACGCTCGAGCATCTGCTCCAGGATTTTCTGTGTATCGTCCGCGCCTTTTTTCATCCCGGCTATAATATTCTGGCTTACTGTCATATTCGGAAATAGTGCATAATTTTGAAAAAGATAGCCAGCGTTCCTTTTTTGGGGCGACAGGTTGATTTTCTTTTCAGCGTCAAAGTAGGTAATACCATCGACTATGATTCTTCCTTTATCCGGCTTTTCAATCCCTGCAATACATCGCAGGGTCATACTTTTCCCCGACCCGGAAGCACCCAGCAGACCGGTCACCCCCTCACCGCTTTCAAATTGTACTTTCAGATTAAACCCTTTAAATCGCTTTTCAATATCTACCAATATACTCATGCTCCGCCTGTCTTTCTTCCCTGCCGGGCCAGCCAGATATTCATGCCGCCGATGGAAAGCAGCGAGATGGCGACGATAACTGCGACCCACTGCATGGCTAAACGCATATCTCCGGCCGCCGTTGCCGTGTAGATGATCAGAGGAACGGTTTGTGTTTTGCCAGGAATGTTCCCTGCAATCATAAGTGTCGCCCCAAATTCGCCAATAGCCCGGGCAAAGGCCAGTACCATACCAGCTCCAATCCCCGGAAAGCAAACCGGAACTCTGATCTGCCAGAAAATGTAGCGCTCCGAAAGCCCCAGCGTCCTCCCGGCATCAATGAGGTTCTGATCCATCTGTTCAAAAGCAGCCTTTGTCGTGCGGTACATGAGCGGAAAAGAAACAACAATGGCGGCGACAACCGCTCCGCTCCACGAAAAAACAACGCGTATCCCAAACTGCAGCAGTGCCTGCCCCAAAGGGCTATTTTTGCCAAAAATCATCAGCAGGAAAAAACCAATAACTGTCGGAGGCAAAACCAGCGGAAGCGTCAGGATGCCATCGGTCAGCCACTGGGCCTTTTCTGGAAGACGGATAACCAGCCGGGCTGCCTGAATCCCGAGGACGACAGTGACAGCTGTTGCCAGAAGGGCTGTTTTTAATGAAATCAGGAGGGGTGAGTAACCCTCTGCCATACAATCACCTCCATTATTTAAAAGCTTTTATACATTGTCCGATGCCCTCACCTCAATCAGCTCCGCGGCGATACTGATCGCTATTTCTGCCGGTGTTTTAGCTTTGATTGCCTTTCCGATCGGCGTATAAACCATATTCAGTCTTTCCTGTGTAAAGCCATCAATCCTCATGAGCTTTTCATTAACAACCGCTGTCTTTTTCCTGCTGCCGATAACACCTATATAATGAGCTTTTGTTTTAAGGACCTGCGCCTCGACCAGATAATCATTCTGATGCCCTCTGGTCATTATGACCACATAATCTGAAGGGCCAATCTTTAAAAACGTGCTGATATTTTTAAAATCACTGACAAAGACCTCGTCCGCGTCTGGAAAGGCCTCCTTGTTAGCAAACGCCTCCCGATCATCAATAACCACGCATTTAAAATCCAGATGGCTGAGCACTGGCACAAGCTCTTTAGCGATATGCCCTCCGCCAAACACATAAACCCGTTCGTTTAGCAACAATGGCCGAGAAAAGAAACAGATTTTATTCTTCTTAAGTAAACGACTTTCTTTTTGAAACAACTCGAGGTTATAAGGCATTGTTTCTTTTATCCTTTCATTGACTACAGCCATCTCAAACACCGCAGGCTTTTCCCAACTGGTGAGAAGCCAGGCATCCTCATTGGATTTATATGCTCTGCCAAGCTCTTCTATCAGATTTTCTGTCTGTGGGTTATCCGGAGATAAATACTGAAAATACAACATGGCGTTTCCGCCGCATACCATACCGAGGTCACCAGCTTCATTTGGCCTCAGTATGTATTCCTTCATAAAAGAAGTCCTGGTTTCATACAGTTTCTTTGCTTCCTGCTGAGCATCGTATTCCATGGCACCACCACCCACGGTACCAATGGTGGTGCCATCCTTATAAACAGCCATCCAGGCACCCGTCCCTCTGGGCGCAGAACCATGAAAATGAATAATCGTAACGACAGCCAGGGGTTCATTTGTCTTTTTTGATAGCTTAAGTGCTCTGTAAAAATCTTTCATGTCATCCTCTACTTTCCAAAACCACAGTTTGGGTAGGTGCAGACTTCACAGTTCAGACACAGGCCACCCTCACCCAGAGAGGATAAATCCTCCTGCACCAGCTTTTCCCCT
>ERZ781275.1148-NODE-1148-length-20549-cov-3.141749_pt1 | contig 20549 bp, 15 predicted proteins | sample MGYA00375853_ERZ781275 | MGnify/ENA primary metagenome ERZ781275 (study PRJEB29790, sample SAMN03653691) | human gut metagenome | host: Homo sapiens | place: USA: Dallas, Texas | collected 2012-07-23 | study: EMG produced TPA metagenomics assembly of the Gut...
TTGGGCCGTCCCCGCCGTGATAATACCGGCAATACGTTTTCCTGGGATCATTAGGGCGCCTCGGGAACGTTCCCTACATCCCATGGCAAGAATAATCGCTTTGGCCTGAATCTCAAAAAGTCCTTTTTCTGGATGAATGACACTGATAACTTTTTGATGAGAAATATTTAAAGCAAAAGTGTTTGTAAGACACTCAACGTCGGCATTAAGTGCCTCCGACGAAATTCTATAGGCAAACTCAACACCCGTCAAATCCTCTTTATACTTGTGAACGCCAAATCCATTATGGATACACTGTCTCAAAATCCCTCCGAGATAGGGACTACGTTCAAGAACAAGGATATCTCGAATTCCCTGCTTTTTAGCTTCCACGGCTGCTGAAAGGCCTGCGGCACCTCCACCAATAATTACTAGATCTTTTTTCATGATCAGACATTTCCTCCGTTTTTCATACATGCTTTTTCCATTAAAATATAAGAATTGCCACCTGACTGGGTGATTTCCAAAGGTGTTTTTCCCAATTCCTCACAAAGGATCTCCATAACCCGGGGGCTACAAAATCCACCTTGACATCGTCCCATTCCGGAGCGTACCCGCATTTTTACAGCTCCAATACTACGTGCCCCTACCGGACGTCGGATTGCATCACGAATTTCCGCTTCGGTGATCTGTTCACACCGACAGACGATACGCGCGTAATCAGGATCTTTAGCTATGGCTTTTTTCCGCTCTTCTACGTTCATGGTACGAAAAGTTTTTTTGACCTCACGGCCGATTTTATAATTTGGATTTACAGGAGGCTGTTCACGTTCAACCAGTATTTTAACCATATCAATCGCTATCGCAGGAGCCGCCGTTACACCGGGCGATTCAATTCCAGCCAAATTGATAAAATTCAACGCATCCTCCGGTTCGCCCAAAATAAAGTCATCACGGTCAGGGTGTGCACGACTCCCGCCGTAAGCTGTGATCACAGCATCTCGAGGAAATTTTGAAACATGCTTGCTAATTGGAAGATATTGCCATTTTTTTTCAAAATAATTGAGAATTTTGTCCATCCCTTCTTTAGTATTATCAGAAAAATCAGGATCCTCCACATCATCAGCATTACAGCCAAGGATAATTGTGCCATCCACGGAAGGCATCAATCCCATGCCTTTGGTATGCCCACCAGTTGTAAGTTTTTCCGGAGTCTGACAAATGGTTGTTTTAGTGTATTGCGAAAGATCGCGATCTAAGATTAGATGTTGTCCCTCACGTGGAATAATCTTGAACGTATCTCTTGATACCATATTGTTAAATTTATCTGCATGTGTACCTGCACAATTAAAAATGTAGCGAGTTCGTTCTTCACCCTCAGAAGTTGTAACAACCCAGACGTCATCACTCATTTTTACTTTCAGAGCTGCACAACCTGTTTTAAAAACCACACCATTTCTAGCGGCATTTTCAGCCATCGCGAATACCAGATTGTAGGGACAAACCATCGCACTTTCTGGAACCCAAAGACCTCCAATAACGCCTTCCCCCATATCCGGTTCAATTTCCAAAACGCGCTTTCTATCGCATATTTCTGTTTTTACGCCATTTTGACATCCCACTTTGTAAAGCCGCCTTACTTCCTCCATTTGCTCATCGTTAGTTGCAAAAACGATCATACCATTTTGAACATAAGGAACATCGAGTTCTTCACAAAGTTTTTGATACATACGACTGCCTTGTACATTATAAATCGCTTTATTGGATCCAGGATCAGGATCATATCCAGCATGAACAGTCGCAGAATTTCCACGGGTTGTGCCAGCGCATAGATCATGCCCTTTCTCTAAAACCAGAACTTTCAGATCATATCTGGCAAGTTCTCTTGCAACAGAGCATCCACTAATTCCCGCTCCGATTATAACTGCATCCCACATGAATATGTGCCTCCTTCTTAATCTTGAGATTTGTCTGTTTGGTTGATTTCATCATATCGGAGTCCCCTTAAAGCGTCAAGGAAGATCCCCATCCAAATACGTCACGATTCAGATGGAAACGCTCATAAAGAGCTTATTCTTATCGTTTTGGTAAAAATGGAAAAATATAAATCACTTTAGGCAACCGTTATTACATAAAAGAAAATTGAAGAAATCTTAAAAAATCATGATGTTAAAACCAAAGGATTTTTTTAATTTCAACCGGATATATTTTCATTTTTTAATCAAAACGAGAAATTATCCTATTAGTGTGAGCGATTCATACAAATTTTTTTCCAGCACGACCGATTCAGGACAATTTGACTGTTTGACGGGTGTGAAAAATTTATGTATATTTTTTGTAGCGGGCGAGTTTCCTATTTGCTCAGAAGAAATCGTCTGCTGATGTCTGTTTGGGTTTTGAGATTTTAATAAAAATGCACCGCGGCTTAGCCCGCAGAAAGAGAGATACTAAAATGGCAAAACCAAATTTAATTGTAATGCTGACACATAATGATGTAACCGTAAAGGACGCTTACGATATCTTCGAATCATGTAAGGACATTGATAGCGTACAGCACTGGGGTTTTAAAAATGTCGGACTCCCTAAAGATGAAATGAAACGAATCGTACAAGCAATGAAGAAAGCTGGAAAAACAACATATCTTGAAGTTGTTACCTATGACGAAGCTTCATGCTTGGAAGCTGCAAAAACTTGTATTGACTGCGGATTTGATACCCTAATGGGAACTGTTTACTATGAGTCCGTGCACAAATACCTGAATGAACATAATATGACGTATAGTCCATTTGTTGGAAAAGTTTCTGGTTCTCCTAGCATCCTAGAAGGAACTAACGAGGAAATCATCCAAAATGCCAAGGATTTGATGGCAAAAGGTATCACCGCTTTTGATATTTTAGCTTATCGTCATGTTATCGATGGCGAAAAACTTGCCAGGGATTTCTGTGCAGCGATTGACGCACAGGTTGCTGTTGCAGGAAGTATTTCCAATTACGAACGTATTGATACCATGTTTGATATTGGCCCTTGGGGCTTTACAATGGGTAGCGCTTTGTTTACAAAGAACTTTGTGCCAGATGGGAGTTTTAAAGAAAACTTACAGGCAGTTGCCGATTATATGGATAAAAAATAAATAAGGATACAGGCTGCCGCGCTGTCAAAAGCCATCAAGCGGCAGCCCTTAAAATAGGAGGGTAATATGATTAGTCAAATAATTGTTTATATTATGGTCATCTTCATGGCGGTTGCTGCCATTGATCGGATGTTTGGGAACAGACTCGGTCTTGGTCAGGAATTCGAAGAAGGCTTCAACGCCATGGGTGCTCTGACTCTTGGAATGGCTGGGATCATGGTTACAGTAGACTTAATTGGCGCTGTGCTCACACCAACTGTTGGGGCTCTGTTTTCAGCGATCGGAGCTGACCCAAGCATGGCGGGATCACTAATTCTCTCTATTGATACCGGAGGATATGCATTAGCTCATGCCATTCAACCAAACAACGCTGACATTGCGAACTTTTCAGCCATCATTTTGGCATCAATGATGGGACCAACGATCGCTTTTGGAATTCCCGTTTGTCTTGGAATTATGCAACCAAGTGATAAACGTTTTCTAGCTATTGGAACTATGTCTGGAATTGTCTGTATTCCTTTCGCATGTATAGTCGGTGGCTTAGTTGCTGGCTTTGATATAGGGATGGTATTGATCAACATGGTACCTGTGCTGATCTTTGCAGTTTTGATTGCGTTAGGACTAAAATTTATTCCGACAGGCATGATCAAAGGTTTTAATATTTTCGCAAAATTTATGATTGCATACCTAAGCTTTTTCCTCGGTTTAGCAATTGTACAAGAACTGACTCCAATTCACCTGATTGAATTACGTCCATTATCTGAAGTATGGGGCGTTATCGGATCAATTGCCATGATGCTGGCCGGTGCTTATCCACTGGTTAAAGTCTTAACAAAAGTCTTAGGCAAACCGCTCGGTAAACTCGGTGCGATGATCGGTATTAACGATGTTGCCGTAGCAGGACTGATTGCCTGCTGTGCCAACTCAATTCCTGCATATAGTATGCTAAAAGATATGGATAATAAAGGTAAGGTCATTAATATTGCTTTTGCTTGTTGTGCAGCCTTTGCACTCGGCGATCATCTAGGCTTTTGCGCAGGTGTAGAACCCGATTTAATTGCAGCGATGGTGGCCGCAAAACTTTTTGGTGGTGTTCTTTGTGTACTTTCAGCGATTTTCTTTATGAATTTAGATAAAAAACAGTTGGAGGATATTCCCGAAGCAACCATTTGAAAAAATAATTTATTATTATAAAAGGTAAACGATATTAAATGAAAAGGAATTCTACATTATCGAATAAAAAATATATTCTGCTTTTATTGGGAGTTTTTATTGCTGCCATCGTCCTGTTCTTTCTCCTTAAGGGAACAATTGATCTGACAGAGCTTGGTAAAACAGTAAAAAGTCCAACCGATACGGAAGATAATCTCTCTTATGGAAAAAAATACCACCCATCCTCCAATCATATACTTGAAAGGGATAAAATTGTCATCAAAAATTTTGGTTCCGAACTGAAAGCACAGGATCTGGCGACGGGCACCTGTGTGGAGGCATGCAGTATTGCTGAAAAGAGTAATGAAACTATTTGTTATTTTTCAGAATACTCAGGATATTTTTATATGTTTGACGGAAAAAATGTGTATCGTGCCGTGGTCAACACGCCACAGCAACTTAGAACAACGGTAGAAAATTGTATAAAGTTTGAACCAATGGGAAATTATCTTTATTCACTAAAAGAACATCACGGAGAGCGTCATCTCTTTCGTTGCAGTATCACAGGAGCCTACGAAGAAATGCTCTTCCAAGATACAATAGAGAATTTTTGGGCCAGTGACGGCAATCTACTCATGCAGCTTTCCAACGGGCACTACCGCTGGTATAATCTCATATCACAAAACAATTTAGAGCATACCTTGCCAGAATCCGCACAAAATATTAGTCTGAATGGCGATTATATGTTTTATTTATCAAAAGCAGATGGTGTTGTATATCGACGGTTCTGTAATTCAACCGAAGATACTGCTCTTCCCTTTTCGTCTGTTACGAATTATAACGCTGCCAATGGGAAAGTTGGGTTGCTTATATCGAATTCAGATAGGCGTATACAGGCCGCTTGGTGTCAAAGCGATGGTTCAAGTGCACATATTTTTGAAGATCGCTTCTTTTCTCAGGAAAGCATTATAGATATAGCAGAAAATCATCTTTTTGTAACAGAAGAAAATGGTGCAACTTGGGCCACATCGTTAGATAACGAAGAATGGTATCAATTATTCGATGATGCAGATTCAAATTAGGAGGTATATATGAATCCGTTGATTGCAGGCATTGACCTTGGCACTACTGCCATGAAAATTGCCATTTTTGATACAAAAGGTAAAATACAAGGTAACGCAACAATAGAGTACCAGCTTTATACACCACAGAGTTATTTCGTAGAATCAGACCCAACCATCTATATGGCTGCCATTGAAAAAGGGTTTAAACAGCTTGAAGAACAGGGAGTGAATTTAAATGAAGTGACCGCAATTGGCTTTTCCTTACAAAGTGAAACAATGTTCTTTGTAGATGGAAACTGTAATCCGTTGCACAACTCTATTAGTTGGATGGATAACCGTGCAGTTAAACAATCCGAATATTTAACACAAAAATATGGTAATGAACTTTGCTATAAACATACCGGGCAAGTAAGTTGGGGAGCAAATTGGCCAATCACGAAAGCACTGTGGGTAAAAGAAAATGAACCGGACGTCTTTGCTAAAACAAAGAAAATTCTTCTGATCGAGGATTTCATAATCCATCATCTAACAGGCCGCTATGTATCAGATTGTTCAATGCTCAGCTCTACATTATACTGGGACATCACTACAAAAAAATATTGGCAGCCAATGTTGGATGAGTTGGGCATGACAGAAGAAAACTTTCCTGAAATCTTAGAACCAGGTGAAGTAGCAGGTACTATCTTACCAGAAATGGCCGAAAGGCTAGGTTTGAATTCCAACGTAAAAGTTTGTACTGGTGCTATGGACAACGCCATTGGTGCTGTAGGCGTTGGTGCAGTTCGTCCTGGTATGTTTTCGGAAAGTATCGGATCTACTCTGGCAGTATGTGTGCCAACCAATAAAATCATTTATGACGATAACCGCCAGATGCCAATCCATTATTATCCAGTCAAAGATACATATATGATGCATACTTTTACTTCAGGAGGAATATGCCTGCGTTGGTATCGTGATAATTTTTGTCAGCTTGAAATGGCCTGTGCAAAAATGCTCAAAGAAGACAGTTACGATCTGATGACAAAACAGGCGGCGCAAACACCCCCAGGAGCAGAAGGGTTAAGCTTTCTGCCGCATTTAAGTGGCTCTCTTGCGCCCGATGTGAATCCCCACGCAACGGGAATTTTCCTTGGACTTACAATGATACATAAAAAAGGACACTTTATCCGCGCGATTATGGAATCCTTGGGTTATCTTGTCCGTAGAAATATCGAGGCGCTCTCTGCAATGGGAATCGAAGTGGAAGAAATTCGTGCCTTTGGCGGCGGATCCAAGAGTTCTGTATGGAACCAAATTAAAGCTGATATTCTTCAGAAACCTATTTGCATCACGAACAGCAAAGAAGCGGCTTGTTTAGGTGCTGCAATTTTAGCCGGTAAAGCTATTGGATTATTTCAAAGCGTAGAAGAAGCTGCTGATAATATGGTAGAAGTAGTTGAACGGTATGAACCAAACCCAAATAATCAATCGATTTATGATAAAGGTTACGCCATTTACAAAGAAATGCAAAATGACTGCGTAGATCTTTTTGAAGCGATCGTACAAGAATAAATTTTAGAAAATATAATTATATCCCCTATGGACCGCTTTATGGTCAAGGACATTCTTTAAAATATTGAAAAATTAAAGAATGTCCTTATATTTTTTTATTTATTATAATAATAGAATATAGATTTAGTTTTAAGCAGATTTCTTGGGTTTTTACCTTCAATACACACAATTCTCCCCATATTTAGATTTGAAATCTTTAGACTTGATAAATCGATAAATTTCACAAAATGACCGTCCACAAGAAAAGGATGCGGACCGTCGTTTAAAATTAAATTCATGGCTAATCTCCTCTCTAAATTTCGATTTATCATACTTCCTATTATTGATTAGTATTTCACATATTCCTTTTAATAAGAACTTTGAAAGATTTACTCTTGTTCTCGCACATATTAAAACATCCACATAAAAGCCATCAATTGCATTTACCAAACGATCAAAGCTCAATCGTTATAGCTAATACGCGACCATTTTTTACTGGAATCTCATTTTTCACCAACCTTAATCTATTTTTCAAAAAATAAAAAAGCAGCCGCCCTTCTGGGCGGCTTTGGTGTGTAACTTTTTGTTAGGTTTTAAGGATAAGTTACACGCATATTATAAAACTTTTACTCTATCTCGTCAATAAGTTAGGACAAAAATCCCTTACAAAAATAGTAATAAGTTTGGAGATGAATGATCGATGGGAAACATGCTTTTCTATCGATCTACCTATCTGGAATCCGCTGTCGTGCATGTTATTGCACTGCTCTTTTTTGTTTCAATATGTAAAACAGCAGGCATATAACAATCATACAAGCTGTACACTTTTTGCCCGAAGCTGTCGATCGCCTTGTTCCGTTTCATAAATAACTTTATCGCCATCTCTCAGTGATTCACAGTTCCCTCCAACAATCGAAGAAAAAAGCACAAAGATGTCTTCTCCATTTTCTCCTTCAATAAATCCAAAGCCTTTGTTACTGTTAAACCACTTTACTGTACCGTTACTCATTCTCTGGTACCTCCTAAAAATCAAGCTATACTTAGGATTGCAAATAAAAAAACACATATTTTTGTAAATCATCTCGAAAAGTAAAAACAAAATGACTTGCAAAAATATGTGAAATCTTTTGAAACTCTCTTAAATATATGTTTAGTATACACTAAAAAACAGAAAACGTCAACTTTCTTAAAAAACAACTCTTTTTTATCGTTTTACTTTTTACTTTCAATGCTGTAAAAGGGGCCCCAAACTTTTCTAGATTTTTCTCTTTTTCGTTCACGTTTTTCTTCAAATAACTGATATTCATACTCATCACAAAACGAAAAAGAACCACTTAAAATCAGTGGTTCTTAATATCGAAATATGTATACATGTATTTTGTTTCGAATCCCCCCTGAATTATTAAAAGAAATATTCAGGAGAGGATTCAGAAGACAAAGATTTATTAAAGCATTGAACCGGCATCTAAAGGTAATGTGGCTCCTGTGATAAGCCGTGCTTCATCTGATGTCGCAATCCAGTCTACCATTTTTGAAACGTCCTCTGGCGAGATAAAGGCTACTCCCATCGCACGTTTTTGGCTGAGTTCTTCATTAGCTTCTTCAAAACTTTCCCAGTTCTTTCCGTTCATATTATTAATATATTTGAGAAATTCTGGGCGTTCTGTCATTGGCGTTTTAACCATTGTAGGACAAAGCGCATTCACTGTGATACCATATTTAGCTACTTCTTTTGCAAGTGTTTTGGTTAACCCTAAAACACCAAATTTTGACATGGTATAATGACAAAGGTTAGGTGTGCCTTTGAGACCTGCGGTTGACGAAATATTAATGATACGTCCGCTATTTTGTTTCATCATATATTTTACCGCTTCCTTGTTACCCCGCCATGTTCCAAGTAAATTGATGTCAATTGTTTGAAGCACAACCTCATCTGTTAATTCCCAAGTCGCTCCAAAGGTCATAATTCCGGCATTACTGATGACAATATCAATTGAATGATACTTTTCATCAGCTTCTTTAAACATTTTTTCAACTTCATCTGTTTTGGTAACATCGCATTTTACTGCGAGAGCATCGCCACCCTCTTCTTTAATTTTAGCTACGGCTTCCTGCACAATATCCGAACAAGTATCAAGACGGTCACCAATAACGATATTAAATCCTTTTTTTGCAAATGTTAAAGCATGGCTCAATCCCTGCCCTTGAGCGCCTCCAGTAATTACTACAGTTTTTTTCATTTTAGTCCTCCTTTGATTGTTGATCGATTAAAACTCGGCTTTCTGCCAAATCATCAAATATCGGTGTTAGAGCATCATATGATTTCAAGAAGGTCTGATAAAGTTGATCATATACTTCCTTTGCACCTGGATTTGGCTCATTTACACTCTCAACCGTTACAAGATTTTGCGCTTCATCAAAATCTTTCCATAGGCCGACACAAATACCACCGCACATAGCAGCACCCCATGTATTAGCTTCCTGTTTCATGCTCGTGCAATAAACGGGCTTCTGTATAACATCTGAAATAATTTGACGCCAAATTTTACTCTTGGCACCACCGCCAATTAGTTTTATATCGGTAATTTTATCTGCGTTAATCCTGTCTAAAATTTCTAGCATTTCTCTTAAAATAAATGCAACACCTTCCATAATAGAACGACACATATCGCCATAATTATGGCTTATTTCTAAACCAATAAAGCTGCCTCTTGCATTAATATTTTGTGTTGGTGCTCCGCCTCCTCTTAGATAAGGAAGAAATACTAGACCATGTGCACCAATGCCAGATTCTTCTACAAGCCTTTCAATTTCATCATAACTTATTTTTTCTTCAAAGCAATCAAGACCGTTAATGATGTCCCGAATCCATAAGTGACTTAAGCCTCCGGAAAATCCGACAAGATGTGGTACGTATGAATCCCCTGGAAGACTGCAAAGACATGCAATTTTATTTTGATAATCAAGTAATGGTTCTTTTGAAGAAACACCTACCCAAGAACCTGATCCAATATACAAGTATGCAGATCCCGGAGCTCCAATCCCAGCACCGGCGGCGGCTATACTTACATCACCTCCACCGACACAAACAGGCGTACCTTCTTTTAGCCCCGAGGCAGCAGCAGCTTCCTGGGTAACATGTCCAAGAAGATCTGTAGCTTTTTTTATTTCTGGAAGAACCTCTTTTGTAATGCCAATATGTTCTAACATTTTTTCTGACCATGTTCTATTTTCAATATCCATCATTGCTGTCTCAGAAGCATCCGAGAAGTCCGTTGCAATGTTACCTGTTAATTTAAATCCAATAAATTCTTTAGGCTGTAAATACATCGATGTCTGACAAAACTCATCCGGCATATTTTCTTTATACCAAGCTATCTTATAGCCAGTAAAAGTCTCTTCGGTTAATCCAATACCCGTAAGATTATAGACCTTGTCTTGTCCCCCCATTTCATCCGCAATACGCTTAACCTGTTCAGTTGTTCGCATATCTGCCCAAATAAGACATGGATCCATTAACAATTTTCCAGACGCGTCTATTGGAATTAATGCAGACATTTGGCCACTCGGGGCAACGCAAGCAATTTCTTCAGGCGCAATGTGAGCAGTTTCAAGCAATTCCTTTGATGCCGTACAAAAATATTCCCACCATTCAGAAGGGCTCTGGAGGGTCATATTTAGCCCAGGATACCAAGTATTGTATTCTTTATAGCAGGAACCCAAAATATTTGATTGATCATCAAATATCGTCACTTTGATTCCACTTGACCCTAAATCCAATGCCATGATTTTGTTCTTCATTGTTCTCTCCTCTTATCCTTCTCTGCAACATTATATTTGCAGAATACATAAAAAACGAAAAAGCATAGTTCTAATAGTGAATTTCAACGCGAAGGGTGATCATAATTCATTTTATGATATTTATGAAATTATGTTCAATTGAAATATTATCATATTATTTTTGAAAAATCAAGCAAGAAAACGTTAAATACTTTTTTTGCTAAAATATATTGCATTTATTTGACAATGGTGTTATGATTTATTTGAACATATGATTTAAATATATTATATTGATCATATGTTCATCGCGAAGGGTTATATTGTTTTGAGGAGGTATAAATATGGAACAAAGCAAAAATTTTCGTGGTGTTGTGACAGAATTAATTACACCTTTTAAAAAAGATGGTTCTGTTGATTATGAGCTTTTAAAAGGTGAAGTGGAATATCAAATTAAAAATGATATTGTCGCTCTCTTTACCAATGGCCTTGCAAGCGAGGCTTTGTCACTTACAACCGATGAACTGATCAAGACAACAGAAGTTGTTGTAAATACAGCTAATGGCAGAGCATTGACCATGGGAAATATCGCATGTCAGACTTTACAGGAAGCAATGAAAGTTTTAAAGGGTTATGAAGCTGCAGGTGTTGATGCTATCTGTATTGAACAACCATGTGTATATGCTTTTCCACAAAGCGCTCTGATTGACTATTTTTGTGAGCTCGCAAACGCAACAAAACTGCCCGTTGGTGTTTACAATGCGCCACAAACAAGCAACACACTAACGCCGGATTCAGTCGCTCAAATTTTTAACAATTCGCCAAACGTGAAGTATTACAAAGAAAGTACCATTGATTTTGTTCATATCCAAAACACTATGCGTTTAGTCGAAAAAGACCGAATGGAATTTACAAACGGTAGTGATGCTACAACTTTTTCAGTCATGCAATTAGGTGGTATTGGCGTTGTATCCCTCATATCAGCTGTTTTCCCAAAAGAAGTCAAGCAGTTAACAGACGCTATGGAAGATGGTGATTTTGAAAAAGCCCGTAAGGCTCAAGATAGAATCCTTATGATTCGCGAAGCATTGAAAACAGGTCCTTTTGTAGCCGGATACAAGTACGCTTCCGAATTAATCAATGTACCTTTAGGATATATGCGCAAACCTTTAGCAGAATTAAATGAACAAGAAAAAGAAAAAATAAAAACAAACTTAAAAAATTTAAATCTAATTTAGGAGGATAAATAAAGATGAATAAAACACAGTTAGCAGGAATGATGGACCACACTTTATTAAAAGCCGTTGCAACTCCCGATCAAATTGAGGGCATCTGTAAAGAAGCAATCGAAATTGGCGCGGCATCTGTTTGTGTAAATCCCTGTAATGTAAGACAAGCAGCTGAATACTTAAAAAATAGTAATGTAAAAGTTTGTACGGTTATTGGTTTTCCTCTTGGCGCTAACACCTCTGTTGTAAAAGCTTTTGAAACAGAAAACGCCATCAAAAATGGAGCACAAGAAGTTGATATGGTTATCAATATCGGGGCGTTAAAAGCTGGTAATAATGAAGAAGTTTATAAGGATATTAGAGCTGTTGTCGAAGCGGCTTGCGGTGTATTGGTGAAGGTTATTATTGAGACCTGCTATTTAACAGATGACGAAAAAGTCACAGCCTGTAAAATGGCCGCAAAGGCTGGTGCAGATTTTGTTAAAACGTCCACAGGATTTGGAACAGGCGGAGCAAATCCACATGATGTTGCTCTGATGAAAAAAAGCATTCCGGCTAGCATGTCTGTGAAGGCATCCGGTGGAATGCATTCATGGGATGATGCAAAAGCAAATATTGAAGCCGGGGCTGATAGACTCGGTGTTTCTGCAAGCTTAGCAATTCTTGATAGTTATAACGAATAATTCTTATATGTTAATACTACAGAAAACCGCAGAAGTTCGCAGTATAATTACAAATTTTCTTAGAAAATAAAAGTTTTAAACATAATGAATTTCTTTATTAGCGCTTTTGGAATATTTCTAAAGCGCTAATTTTTTATCCCTAAAACTCTATAAAAATCGATAATAAAAAAACCCCAAGAAATCTATTTAAAACTAAATTTATATTCTATTATTTAGAAAACTTAGCACTGTTCCACTTCAAATTTTATTGCACTCGATACATGTAAAGTGTATACTAAGTTTTGCAAAGTATTGTATAAACATTACAAAGAACGAGGTTAATCATGGATCAAAAAGCACATTTTAAACAAACCGTCCATAATCTTTATCAATTACTTCAACGAAAGCAAAAAATCAGCTTTTTCTTCATTCTTTTAATTATGATAATTTCTGCCATTCTTAGTCAGATGACACCACTGGCGATCGGCTATTTAACGGATGATGTTTTGAATACTGCAAACATCCACTTTATATCGACCCTACCCATACTCATTTTCATTTTAGCCGTTACCATTTTTAATGAAGCCATTAAGGTGATTCGCCGCTTAATCGTAGAGGATACCAGTACCAGTGTGGAAAAAATGGCACGGGTTAAAGCTATCCGCTCTTTACTTATGGCACCATTGTCGTACTTTCGTCTCAATATGCGCGGTAATATACACGGCCGTCTGAACCGCAGCCTTGAAGGAACCACCAATATGTTAAAATTAATATTTATGGATTTTGCACCTTCTATCTTTACCAGTATTGCTGCCATTACTGTAATCTTTATAAAGCTTCCCTTTCTTTTAGCTTTGATCATGATGCTTGTCATCCCGATTGGTATTGGCATTGTCTTAAGACAAATATCGACACAACGGGGAATACGGGTCGATCTTTTAGAGACAAAGTCTGCAATGGACGGAACGATGGTTGAACTAACTGGCGGTGTTGATGTCATCCGTATTTCAGACAGTGTTGATTTTGAATGTGGACGCTTTGAGGATAAATCCGAGTACTTAAGAAAAAAAGAGATGAAACATCATAAAGCGATGGCAAAATACGATTGTTTTAAGTTTATTAACGAAGCACTCTTTTCTGTGATTATTATCGGGGCATCTGTTTTCATGGCCTCTAAAGGAATCATCAGTATCGGAACGGTATTAACCGCTTATTTATGTTTTACGCAACTTTTAGGACCACTTCAAGAATTGCACCGGATTCTGGATGAACTCTCTGAGTCGACTGTCTTGGCCGAAGAATACTTTAAAATCATTTCGATGCCAAAAGATTTTTCTTATGCGCTTCCATCTAACGTTTCTGATGAATTGGATCATTCAAATGGTATCATCAACATAAATGACCTGCATTTTCACTATGAAGAAACGCCCAATGAACCGATTATTGACGGGCTGAATCTTACCATTGAAAACGGTGAATTTTTAGGGATTGCTGGACCGAGCGGCTGCGGCAAATCTTCGTTTATTAAAATCATTTCAAAATTAGAAGCAGCTGAGGGATGTGTTTTCTTAAATGGAAAAAATCTCCTTATGTATAACCGTAAGGAATTAAGCAAAATTATTGCTCTGGTTCCTCAAAATCCCTTTTTGGTAGCAGGAACAATTTATGATAATATCGTCTACGGCCTGGATGACAAACCGGATTTGGCACTTGTTAAAGAGGCTGCCCGCAAAGCATACATAAACAACGTGATCGAAAATCTTCCAGGTGGATATGATTTTTGGGTTTCCGAATCCGGAAACAATTTGTCTGGCGGGCAGCGTCAACGCATTGCCTTAGCCCGCATTTTCCTGAGAAAACCACAGCTTTTAATCTTAGATGAAGCTACTTCTGCTCTCGACAACACTTCAGAAAAACATATACAAACTGAAATTGAAAAGTTGAAAGCTGAAACTGGTACTACCATTATTTCCATTGCGCATCGATTATCGACGCTTAAAAACTGTGACCGCATTATCGTCTTTGATAAAGGGCAGATTGTTCAGGAAGGGGATTATGATACGTTGACTTCCCGGGATGGCATTTTCAGAGATATGTATCTTGGTATTCTAAAATAAATCTGTCTCCGAAATCATTTACCAACAGAAAAACCAGTGGTATGGACCGGTTCTGAAAGGGCGTTATGCGGTGATGCCCTTTCGGGCTGTGAAGATTTGTCAGACATAACCCTTTTACAGGCAGCGCCCTTAAAGGGGCTTTTTTCTTTTTCTCTATTTCACCATTTTAACTGTGAACGGGTCAATATATTCTTTCATACTTATTTGATCACTCAACTTATCTTCTGATAATTGTTTATTGTATATACTCTTCAATTCTTTTTTCGTTTTTTCCAGCCCTATCAAAACAATATCTTCTCGCCTCAAATTGGCAGTTTCCGTATTCGTATTTCAAATGCGCGTGTCGACAAAAATCATTAAGGTCGATTTGCTTTTTAAGTATTCCATAAAAGTCGATATTCTGTGTTTCAGTGGAATCTCCACCAACATACGACTATGGTCCGAACAGGCTTTTGCTTTGATGATTTCGACCCCTGGCTTTCTTTCGACCAATGTTCTCAATATTTGTCCAATAGCCTTTCTTAACTTGTTGTAGGTCACCATTCGCCTATATTTCGAAATCATATGTGATATTTGCATTGGTTATACTGTATGTGATAAACTTTTTTCTTTCATATTGACAGGAGACTTTTTAAACCTACGCTTTAGCTTTTTCTTACCACTTGCAAAACGAGTAGTTTTCTTTATAAAAAAGATCGCTATTTCCCTAAAGATAATAGCGATCAATCATTTATCCACTGGTCCTTAAATCCCCTGCGTCTTACTGACTAAACTTTTTATATGTGATTTTATTCCCTTTCATTTCCAAGAATTGCTCTAATCTTTCTTTCTAAATACATGCTTACAGATAGTTAAAACGGTAAAGGACATCATTCCTAACAGTCCTATCCCAGCTAGAAGTTTTCTTTGTGCGTTTTCTGAAGCCCATTTATTTTGTTCCTCACCGTTGTCTTTTTTTTCATAGGGAACCCGTTCTCCACGCACCAATAATCGGTGAGTATTTACCGCATAAGGTGTACAAGTCAATAGTGTCACGCGATCCTTATTTTCCTCTGGGCTCAAAAATGCTAGCTTTTCAGGCAAGACGATTTCGATCTGGTCTACTTCATAGGCCAAAGTCTTGTCCAGCACATGAATATAAAATTGATCACCTTTCTCCACTTCATCCAATCGGGTAAACAGCTCAGCCCCCGGCAGTCCCCGATGGGCGCTGATGACGGAATGGCGATTTTTTCCTCCAATGGGAAGCGCCGTCATCTCTAAATGACCTGCTCCTTTTTCAAGCACGGTTTCATCTGTTCCATGGTAAATGGGAAGATAAACCGAAATCTTTGGTATCTCCACATAACCCATGACACCATCTCCATTGGGATTCAGTACATTTCCATAATTATCTGGCAGCACGTAGCCACTTCCTGCAATAAACGGGTCACTTACCGGATCTCCTGTTAAATTTTCATTATAAACTTCTGCTTCCTCCCAAGCTTGCACTATGGCCGCTTTACCCTGGTTCTCCACGGTTGCCCGGTAAGTCCGGATAACCTCTTTTTGTTTTTGCTTTTCCAGATACTGACTGATCACAGGATAAAGGAATATTCCAACCCCTATTACAAAAATAATCATCGCTGTCAAAAACAGCCAAGAGCTTGTCTTGTTCCGTTTCATTCAAGCAGTACCCACTTATCTCCATCGCTTAGTGACTGCACTTTTTCCTTTTAATAAACAATACCATCATTAACACAGCACAGCCCATCAGGAAAATGCCTGTAATGGCAAAAAACATTGTTCCTGTACCACCAGTGGCAGGAAGTGTAAAGCCAGCGTCCTCGGCACGGGTATTTTCCACCTGGAATGAAATAATGTTTCCTTCAATAGAAAACGCTTTGTCTTTTATTGGCTTTAACTTGATGGTACCTTCTGCTTGAATTTGGGAAGCATCATCAATCGTACCATCCGCCTTGTCTTTTGGAACATTTTTATCCTCAATGGTGATCGTAAGTTTACCTTCGGGCAGGACATATCCATCAGGAGCCCTTGTTTCTTTTAGGATATAAGTCCCTGCATCCACCCCTTTGAGAAATAAGCTACCATCATTACTAGCGGTTAATGTTGTCGATCCATTTTCCGGATTATAAACATACGTTCCATCCGAACCTGAAAAGTTTAGTGGTGTCTCATCTTCTCCTTCCTCCGCCAGTGTGAATATCGCCCCGCTTAAAGGATTTCCTTCCGCATCAACTTTTTTAAGCCAAATCCCATAGGTATAAACATTTTTCATGTCTGTTAGCTCTTTTAAGCTTTCCTCAGTATAGGGATCATTATTATAAACGATATAGGCTGTATTCTCCAGCGTATTCTTTTCAAAGGCATTTGATGTTACGGTCGCCCGATAAGTGATCTTAATGTTCTGACCACCATATTTTTTAACAAAGTTTTCCGTGAACAAAATGCTGAAGGTTTTTGTGTCCTCTCCAACGGTTAAACCCGCCTCTGTTTTTATCTCAAAATTTTCCGCTGCTTCTATTTTTTGGTCATTTCGATCCCACACAGTAATCGAGTCTTCCTGAAGCGCTAATCCGGTCATCATTTTATCCCCAACTTCAAAATGAAGCGCTGTAGCCTCTGCCGGGTAAGATGGCGTAAGAACATTCAGTTTATAATCAACCGTATCCCCAATTCCTACGCTCAGATCATCCGCTTTACCCATTACATCTTTAGTAATAGATGGCTCTGCTGATTTCATCGAACCTTCTACTCCAACCTGCGTGTTCAGCACCCAACTTCCATCTTCATATTTGGGTACAAGCAACGCAGTTGTCGGTTGATAAACCTTCACGCTGTCTGTCCCCTGGGCGGTCAGGAGATATTCTCCCATTGCCATCTTTGTAAACTCAGCCTTCCCATTTATAGAATTCTGCTTTTTTGGCGTTAATTCAACACCACCCGCATTGCTTCCTTTTTTGATCGCTGCGGCTAAACACTCTAAAAATTCTTTGTATTTAGTGGATTGGCCCTGATCATCCCGAAACGCCTCGGTTACAGAATCATCGCCTGCTTTTCCTACATAAGCTTTAAAATTTTCCTGTGCCCTCAGCCAATCTGCCACAGAAGCATCCCATTCATACATGGGATTCATGGGCTGATCGGATACTGGATCGATGTTGACGGTAATAATCTGATAAGCAGACACTTCCACATTGTCTTCCAGTCCACTGACGGTGAACGCTCCGGTCGTATCATGCCTAACTTCTTCCGCAAATACTGGCAGTTGAATGGCCATTGCCAACACAAGCGCCAGTGCCCACATCCGCACTTTTCGACTTTTTCTCATTTAACTTTTCCTCCTATTTTTAAATAAAAGTATTCCTGTCATTCCAGCCAGCATCAACACTGCACCCACGGAAAGAAACATGGTCGTCCCTTGGCTTCCGGAAAGTGGAAGCTCAACTGGCGGTTCATTCAGAATCTTGTATATTCCATTCTTTTCATACACTGCCGGTGGATTTCCCACAGCACTGCCTTCAGGAATTGTAAATCCTGTCTGCTCATAAACCACTTTCCACTGTCCATTCGGTAAGCCGTAGCCATCTGGTGCTTTCAACTCCACAAGTCGATAGGTTCCGTCAACTGGTAATTTGCTAAACGAAACGACGCCCGATACCTCGGAAGACACTTTGTCTACCTGCTTCCAGCATTCTGCCGAGCTTCCTATTGGTTCTCCATCTGCATTGACTTCGATCTTCCCCTGGTCATGGTTGTGTTCTGCATTCTGACACTCTAATTGATACAAACCAAAAGTTGCGCCGGAAAGCGGCATTCCTTCCCGATTGATTTTAGTAAACTGAAAATCTGCCATTATAGTGTTGGTAAAAGCGGCTTTGCTGCTCTCCCTGTCATCTTCAGTCAATGCCGCCGTGTTATCGTAAATCAGCGTGGCCTGAAGTTTTTGCGTTTTTGGATTTCTTTTAACATCTACCTGAACCACTGCTATATGTGAGTCATAAACATACTGTTCATCTCGGCTTCCGGTCAGGTTGTCCGGAAGTTCTTCTTTCACGCTAAATGTGTAGTGTCCCTCTGTTTTAAAAGTAATTGGGCTGAACTCGAATGATTGCGTGGAATGATTGCCCGCTCCTTTTACTTCCTTGCGGGTATCTTCCAATAGGACTTTGCTATGCTCAATCGCTTGGGTTGTCTCTTTATCTCCTGGCTCCAGAACAAAGGTGAACACGTCACGCTCTTCCAGGTTTCTCCCCAACAGGGTTTTCTGCCCTTGAATAGCCGTTTGAACGTCTCCGTTATAAGCATTGGTAAAGGTAACCGTGGTCTCCGGTTTTGGCTCTGTGCTCTGCTCAATTGTCCCGGTCACGCCATTCTCTTGAACATCAGCTGATTGTCCATCCATTGTTATGGATGGGGTATAGGCTGCCGGAACTTCCACTTCTTTCACTGTAAATTTTGCGTCTGCTGGAAGCTCTGTGAAGGATACCCATTCTCCTGCTTTTAAAGTAAATGTTCCGCTGCCCTTTTCTATTTGAACTTTTTCTGTCTCTCCACCTCCACAGTGCTTTTCGCCTTCAACGTCTAACAGATTACCCGCTTTATCCTTCAAGGTCAGGTTAAATGTAAAGGCACTGTCCGTTGGCAGAAAATCTCCGGTTACTTTTTTCTCAATTTTAAGGGATCCCACCCGCTGGTTGGTTACCTGAACAATGGCGGTTCGGGAAAAAAGATTGGTCAAATCCGTCTCTCCCAAATCCTGCTTATATTTTTCATTTGAATGTTCCAGGCATTGCTGAATCTTTAACTTTGACCATCCTTGATCTACCACCAGCCGATCCGAAGTCTTTGTTCCATCCGAAAATTCCGTCGGCTTATATTCCAAAGCGGCCCCTTCCGCATCATACTGAAGGTGTAGTTCCGGCCCACTCTGAAGATTCCAGTCGTTTTCCCCCACCGGGTACGTATCACTGGTCTGTTGTTTAACTTTGATATCATGGAGTGTCGTATCAATTTCATCCTCTGCAACAAACTGAATCATGCTCTTAACAACTGAGCCTACCCCGCGTGCTACAGAGATTCCATCCATTATGTCACCCGCGTCTGCGTAAATTCCACTATTATCTACCGTCACCTGAACGGCTTTGGGATTTACTTTATAGCCCATAGGCGCATTTGTCTCGACCAGATAATACGTTTTTCCTGTTATAAGACCTCTTTTACCCTGTTCGACCTGTGCTTTTGTCGGAAGTACCCCGCCGCCATCCAAGTTGATACCATCGCCGTTCTCCTTACTTAAGTCAGCGGTCGTCACTTCGCAGTAAGGCGTGCTTCCTTCATTAATCGTATAACTCCCATCGGAATCAACCTTGATATTCTCTTCCTCATAAAGCGCAAAGGTGGCTCCTGTAACAGGCGTTACGCCATCATCTGCAAATTTTTGCACCAACAACCGGTTTTGGACATTGGGTACATAAAGCCTTGCGGAAAACTCCCTTGTATAATCCCCCTCATCATTTTTTAATCGAACCGTGTTCTGGTCATTCGCGCTCTCCAAGCTATCTGCCGTAGTATAATAATAATTCACCACATATTTTACTTTCTCATTTCTTTCATTTTCTGGAAGCATAAAATAATAGGTCATGATATCGCCTGGCATGTTTTCCAGTTCGGCTTTATAGCTGCCGCTGCTATCGAGTTCAAAAACATAGGGGTTTTCTCTGGCTGCTGTTAACACGTTCGCCATATCAGCGGGGGCTGTCTTCCATCCCGTCATGGGATCCCCAGATACCACTTGCCAGTTTTTAGAATCTGATATGCCTTCATTTCCGTCGCCTTTATACTTCAGCACCACGGCAAACATGGTTCCACCTTTTAAATCATACAGGTTTCCATTTGTATCTGTCACC
>ERZ781275.1151-NODE-1151-length-20510-cov-7.642532_pt1 | contig 20510 bp, 9 predicted proteins | sample MGYA00375853_ERZ781275 | MGnify/ENA primary metagenome ERZ781275 (study PRJEB29790, sample SAMN03653691) | human gut metagenome | host: Homo sapiens | place: USA: Dallas, Texas | collected 2012-07-23 | study: EMG produced TPA metagenomics assembly of the Gut...
TGCTCAAGGATTTTTCATCGGTAGAACCAGAGTTACCACCTAAAGAAATCTTACGAGCGATAGCAGTAGTATTTTGAGCGATATTAGCTTTATTAGAAGCAATATCCCCTTTGTTTATTGCAATCTCACTAGCATTTTTAGTGATAGCATCTTTATTATCAGCTATTTTTTGCTTATTATCTGCAATATTATCTTTATTAGTAGCAATATCGCCAGTATTTTTATCAATTGCAGATTTATTGGCAGCTATCTTTTGCTTGTTATCTGCAATATTATCCTTATTAGTAGCAATATCTGTTTTATTCGCAGCAATATTGTCTTTGTTAGTAGCAATATCTACTGCATTTTTATCAATTGCCGTTTTATTGTCAGCTATTTTTTGCTTATTATCTACGATAGCATCAGTATTTTTGCCAATCTTATCTGTATTATCAGCAATCTTGGCTTTGTTTCCTGCTACTTGATCATCAACATGTTTCAATTGGTCTTCTGTGGCTGCACGACCAGATACAGGTTGTGTTTGGCCCGGAGTCCATACAGTGTTAGTCAAGCCTGTTACTTGAGGAGTTTCAACCCCAGTTGTCGCTTTAACCTTTGGTGCTGTAATCGTTTGAGTAGCTGTTACCGTATCAAAGGTTACATCTTTCTTAGCAGAAATGGTGAAGTCCTTACCATTTTGAGTAATAGAAATGTTATCACCATCAATAAACTTAACAGTGTTATTACCTTCAACCTTTTCAGCCGTCTCATTATTAGCGACTACATTCCAAGCTGCTAAGTCCTTAACTTGTTGTTTACCATCAGGAGTCAAATTGCTCAAATCTCGATCAGCTGCATTCTCAATTTTACCTTTAGTCGTATCATCGAGTTTAACTGTCACATCGTCGCCATTAGCAACAGTCGTAAGACCATTTTCACCTTTCACATTGAATTTCACATCACCTGTGCTCAACGATTTTTCATCAGTCGAACCAGAGTTACCACCTAAAGAAATCTTACGAGCGATAGCAGCAGTATTTTGAGCAATATTAGCTTTATTAGAAGCAATATCCCCTTTATTTGTAGCAATTTCACCAGTATTTTTATCTATTGCAGTTTTATTGTCAGCAATTTTTTGCGTATTCGCAGCAATACTGTTCTTATTGGTGGCAATATCTGTTTTGTTTGTTGTAATGTCACCTACATTTTTAGCAATTGCGGTTTTATTTGTATCAATAGCAGTTTTGTTAGCTTCAGCTTTATCGTCAACTTTTTTCAATTGGGATACATTGACAGCATCTTTATCAGCAACACCATCTGCTACATTGGCAACTTTCAAATTTCCAGCATTGATACCTTTATCACCATCAATTTTTACAGTTTCATTACCGCCAGCATTATTGAAAGAAGCACTGTTTAATTTAGAAAGATCTTTTTTCAAAGCTATAGAGATTTTCTTATCATTTCTAGCAACCGCAACATTATCGCCACCAGAAAAATCTACTGTATTACCTTTTTCAACCGCTACTGGTGTAGCTTCACCATTAGCAGAAAGATTCCAACCATATTTGTTTTGATCAATCGCTTGATTAATCGCATTAGCTACGTTAGCAGAATCCGCCATACCAGCCGAGGCTGTAGCACTACCATTTGCTACAGTAATGTCTTGCTTTTTACCAGAAACTGTAATTTTCTTACCATTAGCTGTAGTGCTAATGTATGTATTATCACCATTTACAACCAATTTACTATTAGCAAGGTTCACATCGCCTGTACCAGTATCACCTGTAAAAGCTAGATTAACACTCTTTAATTGCGCCACGTTTACTGCGTCTGTATCAGCAGTACCTGCAGCAACATAGTTAATTTGACGTGTTTGGTTTATCGTACCAACAGCAACACCACCTAATTTAGACGTTAGGGCGGCACCACTTAAACCAGCATATATATCTGTACGACTAGCATTAACATTATATCCCGCTACGCCTGAAGCAATATCAGCTATAGATTTTGAGCCAACAGCTACACCATCTACTACTTTACCTCTGGCGCCATCACCAACAGCTACAGAACGACTTGCAGATGCGTCTGTTGCGGCATTTGGGCCAATAGCAATAGAATTATCGGCCGTAGCACCAGTATTATCTTTATTAGCAACATCAGAAGATTTTATAGATATGTATTTATAAGTAACTTGGTCTACGAGAGCACTAAGCTGAGAACCATTAATTGCATCTGTAGAAGTTGCACTTACTTCACCAGGAGCTACGTGTTTTAATTGACGTTCATAACCTGCAGAACCAAAAGATACGACGTCACCTGGCAATGTTTTATCACCACCAGCCCAGGAAGCAACAACGTTATTTGGCAATGTATAGCTAGATTGTTTTGTACCGCCTACATCAGTGTTAGAACCACCACCGATGGCAATAGCATTATCACGATTTGCCCTAGCCCCTGTGCCAATAGCAATAGCATTTGTTACATCATTATTGGCTTGACCAGAAGCCCCACTAGAAGTTCCTGATAAACGATCCTTCGCATTTGCACCTGTACCAATGGCAATGCCCACATTGCCTGACTGACCTTTCATCCCTAATGTGATACCAGATTCACCAGCCGTTGCCGATGTATATAGTGGGTTTCTCATATCAAATCCTGTTAAGCTTTGAACCGCACTACGCAAATCCCCAGTTTTATTCTCACCATTATTCGTAGTGTAAATAACTTTTACACCATCGGCTTTAACTACATCATCGCCACCAATAACAATAGAAGAGTTACCTTGAGCTATTGTATTTCCCCCAATGGCAATTGCTTGCTCCCCAATTACTCTTGCACCTTCATTAGCAGTATTACCACCACCAATAGCGATTCCTTGTGGACTGTTAACACTGGTACTAGAATTAGCCCCTATTGCAATAGAATATCCACCTGCAGCTGCTACATTTTGACCGAAACCTACAGCTTTATCACCAGTAACAGAAGCACCAGCCCCCAAGCCTACTGCTGTTGCATGCATATTTGTAGGCAAAGTATTTGCCGCCATAGAGATGCTAGCATTAGTCATTGCTAATGCAGCCAAAATTGCTGCTACAACAATTTTCTTTTTGCCACTATTATTCTTAGCGAACTCAGATACTACTACGTAGCAGTTTTTTGATTTGCTCCAAACCACTTTAAAAATCTTATTCATACTTTCTCCTATAAACTATAGTAATATTAATGCTCCCTCGATGTTTTATCATATGGTAAGTCATACGAGAATTCCAAAATTTTCAATATTATAAGTATATCAAAACCTTTAATACACTATCAAGCTTTTTCATTTTTTATTCATAATTCTACACGGCGCACAAATGCAGCATTAATGCGTTTTATAGTGATTCATATCACAAATTTATATAAAATACGGGCTTATTTTATACCATAACGAAGAGATAAAATGAATATAAATTCATAATCATTATTTTAAACTTGTTTTATAAGATTATATTTTCCCACCACCTCATCAATTCATCTTACATTACATAACAAAAAGCTATCTCATAGAAATAACAATCTACAAGATAGCTTTATTGCTAGTTTATATAATTAAATAGGGAAAACCAATTAAGTTACATTAAAGGCATATACACTTTGTTCGTGTGCTAATTGTATGCGCTTATGTAAGCGTTTCATATATGTACGATATATCGCTTGTGCTTCTTCGACAGATATGATATCAAAATGAATTCCATCCCCTACTGGTAATTGGCTTAACCTAGGTAAATCTGCCGTAATCACAGTACCAATCTTTGTATAGCCACCTGTTGTTTGCCGATCTGCCATGAGCACTATAGGGTTTCCATCAGAAGGAACTTGGATAGAACCAAATACAGCGCCATCGGAGATAATATCCGCACCATCTATATGCTCTATAACAGGGCCATCCAAGCGAAAGCCCATGCGATCACATTGTACAGTCAATGTATATATTTTACTACCAAAGGTCTTAATCCCTTTCTCTGTAAAATACTTTGCTTGATTTCCGAGAACAACACGCAAAGGTTCGTGACACTCACGACCGCCGCGGTTATATAAAGCAGTATTGAATAAGTTATGACCACCATAGAAGTCGCACACATTCACTTCGTCTCTAGTAAATGCTTTAATGCCAAACTGATCGCCCGCTTGTAATGAACGCCCCTCAAAACCACCTATTTTAGCCTTTGTATGAGTCGATACGCTACCATTAATAGTAGGAACATCAATACCGCCGGAGAAAGCAATATACATACGCACGCCACATTGGCTAAAGCTACCAGAAATAATATCTCCTTCATGACATATAAAAGGTATGTATCGAGGCACGACTATATTATTAATAGTGGGGTGCATATCAGCCCCTGTAAAAGCAACAATACATGTACCTTGAACCATTAGTGTAGGCGGTAACACGGTGCATTCTAAAGCACCTAAAGGCTCCTTGTTTCCTACTAAAGCCTGCCCCAATAGATAGCTTTCACTATCCATAGGCCCCGCTACAGGCATACCATATTGTTGATAGCCGACTCGTCCTGCATCTTGAATCGTTGTATACATCCCTGGTCCATCTACGTGGATTGAAGCTTTCTTAAAACTATTTAAAGCCACGCAAATCACCTACCTCTACTTCATGTACAACAGGAATATAAGCTGAACCTAAGGATTTGATGCGATAAAATTCAGTATCATCGATGGGCACATAACGAACGTAGTCCCCTGCTCTTAATAATGCAGCTTGTTTTTTAGACATATCATACATAGTCACAGGTGTGCGCCCAATGATCTGCCATCCCCCTGGAGAATCTGATGGATATGTGCCAGTCTGTTCTCCTGCAATACCTACAGACCCGGCAGGAATCAAAGTTCTTGGCGAAGACAACCGCGGCGTTGCAATGCGAGGATCCATTCCACCTAAGTAAGTAAAACCAGGAATAAAACCTAACATATAAACCAAATAATCAGTACCACTATGAATGGATACAACCTCAGCTTCACTTATATGATTATGAGAGGCTACAAAGCCTAGATCTGGACCATACTCGCCACCGTATATGGTCGGGATTTCAACAATCGTAACACGTTCATTTGCGCTGTCTGTTACAGATTCTTGTAATATAGGATTGATAGTTCTACAAATGTCGGAATACGTATATACCATTGCATCATATTGAACAAGCAATGCACAGTATGTAGGAACTAGTTCAATAATTCCATCTAGCTGTAAGAGTTTAATCTGCTCTATAACTTGTCGGATTTGTCGATTAATCTTTGGATCGATTGCTTGACCAAAATCAATAGAGATAGCGCAATCCCCTACAGGTGAAATTGTAGGTTTCATATGTACCTCCTGCTATAACTAGAAAGGACCATCACATTCAAGACGAACGTAATGGTGCTTTCACAGATAATTAATTAACCTAGTAACTTAGCAATACCTTTTAAAGATGTAACACCAATGTAAGATGTTACGAGCACTACAATCCACCCTGTATAATATAAAAGTTTATTGTGTTTATATATTCCTACGATTTCAGATTTATGAGTTGCGACAAGCATAACTGCCAATGTAACAGGTAATATTAACCCATTTACAGAACCGGCTAAAATCAATAGAGATGCTGGTTTACCAATAAAAATCAGGATACATGTGGAAATAAAGATAAATGCCATAATAGTCAGTTTTTCATTTCGTTCTACCACCTTAAACAATGTTTTTAAGAAGGATACTGATGTGTAGGCAGCCCCTACTACAGAGGTCAATGCGGCACAGAAGAACACTATACCGAATAATTTATGCCCGATTTCACCAGCTCCTAAAAGAAAAGCAGAACCAGCTGGATCCTTAGCATCTAGTACAAATCCCATAGATACCACACCAAGAACAGCTAAGAATAATAATATACGAACTAGCGCATCAACAGACATGCCCATAATCGCTGCACGACGTACATCCTTTAAATGTTCTTGACCTGTAATACCAGCATCAATAAGGCGGTGCCCACCAGAGAATGTTATATATCCACCTACGGTCCCTCCAATAAGAGTTATCGTAGCAAGCCACGGATAATTCGTAGGTACTATCGCATGAGTCACTGCTGTCCCTACCGGGGGATTCGTTGAAAATGCTACATAAGCAATTAGGACGAGCATAACCGTACCGAGTACTTTAGCCGTATTATCTAGAACACCACCCATCTTCTTAGATGTAAATAGTAAGATGCCCAAAATACCACTAATAGCCGCTGCTGTTGTTGTGTCGATACCAAATATAATATTGAGGCCCATAGAAGCACCACCAATATTACCGATATTAAAGGCTAATCCACCAAGGGAAATTAAAAATGCCACTATATACCCAAGGCCTGGTAATACCTTATTCGCAATATCTTGACCGCGCATTTGGGATACACCAATAATTGTCCACACATTAAGCTGTGCAATAATAGAGAAAATAACGGATATAACGATAGCAAATGCAAAGTCTGCTTTCAGCTCATTTGTAAACGCTGCTGTTTGCAACATAAAGCCAGGCCCAATAGATGACGTGGCCATTAAGAAAGCTGCCCCTAATAGGACAGAGAAACTCGCTTTACCTGTAATTGGTTTCATAGGAACCTCCAAAATAATAATTAATCTATGTCATACTTATTGCTTAAAGCTCATACTTGCTTTTAATACTTATATTCGTATTTTCTGTTAGTATTAATTAAGCATTTATTTTAATGTTCTTAATAGTGTTATCGGTGTTGAAAATTCGCCACCGTTATACCAGCTTTTGATAGCCCTTCCCGAATATACTTTGTGAAAGCTATCGCTTCAGGATTATCTCCATGAACACATATGGAGTCAGCCACAATATCAATGGTCTTCCCCGTATTAGTAACAACCTTACCCTTTGTAACCATCATGAGAACTCGGTCTAAAGCCCCTTGTGGGTCTTTGATGAAAGCACCTACTTCTGTACGAGGAACCAATGTTCCCTCCTCTGTGTAGCCACGATCGGCAAACACCTCCTGTATAACAGGAATACCTCGTCGCTGTGCCTCTTGAGCAATATAGCTACCGCTCAATACCATAGCCGCAATTTTGGGATTTACTGCTTGTAAACCATCTAAAATTGCATCAGCTATTACAGGCGTAACACAAGCTGTATTGTAAAAGGCACCGTGTAACTTCATATGCTGTAAAATAAGGTCATTGCTATCACAAAAAGCTTGTAGTGCGCCCAGTTGGTATATCATATAGGCTTTTGCCTCAGCAGGATTTACTGCCATCGCACGACGACCAAATCCCATCAAATCTGGATAACCAGGATGTGCCCCTACAGCTACGCCCTTTTCTTTACACATGCGGACAGTCGCATCCATAATAAGAGGATCTCCAGCGTGCCAACCACAAGCAATATTAGCACTTGTTACGTGATTTAATACTTCACTATCCATACCTAATGTATAATTACCAAAACTTTCGCCTAAATCACTATTTAAATCTACATAATGAGACATATACTATTACCTCTCCATCTTCATCTATTTTATAAATTCTATAGAATATTGAATTTAATGATACGATTATACTAAATAAACCTATATCTTAGCAAGGATATTTATCAAATCTACAAAATTATTTTATAAATACAAAAACCACAAGATTTTAATCTTGTGGTTTGTATGTAAACTCAATTTTTTATCTCACTCTACTATATCCAGTCATAAGCTCATAAACCGTATTTTGTATATTGTCCGACTCTGTTATTTCAGAAACGGCACAAATAAAATCGGGATGCGCTTGCCAAACGATATCAGTATTTGTCGTTTTAATCCCCCCCAATAGCAACAATAGGAAACTTACTAAATTGCTTTGCCCAATATACATAAGAAATTCCTACAGGATTAGCATTGGGTTTTGTCTGTGTAGAAAAAATAGGCCCTACCCCAATATTACCTATAGTAAATGTATCCAATATATCAATTACCTCCTACAAAGCTAACGATTTCTAATCTATCAGCAGCCGTTAATTTAGTGGTTGTATACGTTTCCTTACTAAGAATCTCGCCATTAAGCTCAACTACAAAGTGTTTACCGGCATACCCTAATTCATTAAGAACCAAATGAAGTTGCTCGTTAGAAAACTGCTTTGGCGCTCCATTAACAATTAAATCCATAGTGACCTCCCATATGAAAAAGCTTATAAAATATCAATATATTCTTCTTGTAAAGCTTTATTCATACTGCGTACAGCACAAAACTTGCCGCACATCGAACAGGTTTCACCATGATCTTCCTCCGGTGCTCTACTTTCACGAATAGAACGAGCCCGTTCAGGATCAAGGGCACAAGCATATTGTGCTTCCCAGTCGAGAACTTGACGCGCCTTAGCCATAGTGTCGTCTATATCTCTTGCATTAGGAATACCACGAGCAATATCTGCAGCATGCGCCGCTATTTTGAAAGCCATAATTCCGTCTTTTACATCATCTGCATTTGGTAAGGCTAAATGTTCCGCTGGTGTAACATAGCACAAGAAGGACGCCCCATGCATACCCGCTACAGCGCCACCAATAGCAGCCGTAATATGGTCATAGCCTGGAGCAATATCTGTTACGAGCGGTCCCAATACATAGAATGGCGCTCCATCACATAAGGATTCTTGAACTTCCATATTCATTTGTATTTGATGTAAAGGTACATGCCCAGGTCCTTCAATCATAGCTTGTACACCATATTGTTTCGCTCGTTTTGCCAATTCACCAAGCCTTACAAGCTCTTCAATTTGGCACACATCAGTGGAATCCGCCAAGCAACCTGGACGACAAGCATCACCTAAAGACAACGTAACATCATATTCTTTGCAAATCTTTAAGATTTCATCATAGTATTCGTAGAATGGATTTTCATGGCCTGTCATGCTCATCCACGCAAATACCAAACTACCTCCGCGGCTAACAATATTAAGCAACCGTTTATGATTCTTGATTTGATCTATTGTTTTTCTCGTAATACCACTGTGGATAGTAATAAAATCTACACCATCTTGAGCGTGTAATCGGATAGTGTCCAAGAAGTCTTGAGCCGTTAATTCACCTAAATCTTTTTGATGATGAATGACACTATCATAAATAGGCACCGTACCAATCATTACTGGTGATGTCTCGATTAATTTACGTCTAAAAATACGAGTATCACCATGAGTTGAAAGATCCATGATTGACTCTGCTCCAAGTCGAATAGCTCGATTAACCTTTTCAATTTCGCTATCATAATCAGTAACGTCTTTTGATGTACCTAAATTAACATTGACTTTAGTTCTAAGACGCTTACCAATCCCCTCTGGCAAAATGCTAGTATGTTGCTTGTTACAAGGAATAACAACCTTGCCTGAGGCCACTAGGGAACGTAATACCTCTTCATCCATACGTTCTTTTTCCGCGACAACTTTCATTTCCTTCGTAACTACACCAGCCACAGCCGATTCCAATTGTGTCATAAACATTTTTACATCCTCCTATATAAAAGACATATATAGTTAGGTATGCAAAAATGGGTATCGAACAAAATGATCGATACCCATATTAAGTATTAGCGTGCTTCCTACGCGGGCATGATCCCGATCAGGTATAAAGGTCAGGTGCTCGCAGCCCTTTCTCAGCCTATATAATAGGCTCCCTTGCATACTCACTATATAATTATGCTATTAATATTACTACTTTATTCAGATTTGTCAAATGATTATTCCGACACTTTTACGTCTATTATTTATTTCTCAGCCTTATCTTGGTCTTTGCTATCATCGGAATCTGCTTTTTCAGAGATTACAATATGACCATCCTTAACATCGGCAAGCAAGTGTTTAGCATCGATGTGATCCAAGTAGAAATCAGTTACATTATCGCGGATTTCAGATTCGATAACACGACGTAATGGACGAGCGCCCATAGTTTTGTCATACCCTTGTTCCATCAACAATTCTTTAGCTGCATCTGTTACATCAAGAGTGATATCTTTTTTAGCTAAAGTTTTATTCACTTGATCAAGCATCAAATCTACAATTTTTTTCAAATCTTCTTTGCTCAATTGATTGAACTCGATAACTGCGTTGAAGCGATTCAAGAACTCTGGACGGAAGAATGGAGCGATGCGTTCCATTACATCTACTTTATTTTCATCATCATTGTCATTACCATAACCGAAACCTGCATTGGATGTAGCGATAATAACAGTATTTTTAAAGTTTACTGTGTTACCTTGACCATCTGTTAAGCGACCATCGTCCAATACTTGTAAAAGTAATGTAATAACTTGAGGGTCCGCTTTTTCGATTTCATCGAATAATACGATGGAATAAGGATTACGACGTACGCGTTCAGTCAATGTGTTAGAGTTATCTTCATAACCAACATAACCAGCTGTAGCGCCAATTAATTTAGATACGGCTGTGCGATCACTATATTCGGACATATCCAAGCGAATGATTGCATCTTTGTTACCAAACATATCTAGAGCTAATTGTTTAGCTAATTCTGTTTTACCAACGCCAGTAGGACCTACGAATAAGAAGCTACCGATTGGACGGTTACCTTCGTCAAAGCCTGCACGGTTACGACGAATTGCTTTAGATACGGCTTCTACTGCTTTATCTTGGCCAATTACATGAGCTTCTAAACGAGATTTCATGTCTTTCAAGCGTTCGATATCGGATGCACCCATTTGAGATACAGGGATACCTGTCATTCTTTCAACGGCTTCTGCTACATCGTTAACCTTAGCCACTACCTTTTGATTTTCTGTATGGTTATCAAGCTCTGCTTGTAACTTTTGAATACGCATTTTTTCATTAATCGCAGATTCATAGTCTTCTTTTTGAGCATATTCCTCTTGTTTTGCTTTAGCATCAGCAATATCTGCTTCCAATGTTTTAATATCTGTTACAGGATGTTGAGATGCCAAGTGAGCTGCTGTTACATCGATTAAATCAATAGCTTTATCAGGCAAGCTACGTTGTGGAATATATTGTACGGAATAATCTACAGCTGCTTTCAACACCGCATCTGGCAATTCAATATTATGATGCGCTTCGTACAATGGACGAATGCCTTGTAAGATTTTGAAAGTATCCTCTGCAGATGGCGCGTTTACCTTTACCTCATTAAAACGACGAGCGAGAGCCGCGTTTTTCATGATTGTATTACGGTATTCATCTTGTGTTGTAGCCCCAATAACAGTCATTTCACCACGAGACAAAGCAGGTTTTAAGATATCCGCCAAGCCTTTGGACCCTTGACCATCACCTGTGGACCCAGCACCCAAAATTTGGTGAATTTCATCGAAGAACAAAATAATATTGCCAGCGGCTTTTACCTCTTTAATAAGGTTTTGAATGTTTTCTTCAAAGGAACCACGGTATTGAGTACCAGCTTCCAATCCGGAAATATCAATGGAAATGATTTCTTTATTTTTAATAGCTGCTGGAACATCACCATTTACAATAGCTTGTGCCAATCCTTCTACTACTGCAGTTTTACCAACACCAGCATCACCTACAAGTACAGGATTATTTTTAGTACGACGTGCTAAGATTTCTGCTGTTTCTTGGATTTCTTTATTACGACCAATTACAGGATCGAGTTTACCATCACGAGCTTGTTGAGTTAAGTTTGTCCCCAAACGAGCAAGGATTCCATCTTGTTTAATTTTACCTTGTTGCGCAGCTTGAGCAGCTTGCATTTCTTCATTAGATGGTAAGCGACCAGTTTGACGATAAAACGCAAATTCTTCTGGAGTTACTTCGCGACCATTAATCTTATAACTACGTCGTTCTGTGGAATAACCACCCATATTACCCATCAATTGATTAAACAAATCATTCATGCTAGAAAATTCATTACCAAAGTTGTTAAAGTTGTTGTTCATATATTTTACCCCCTCATACATCATAGAGTTTAACTATTTGACTAATACTATTTTTACTGGGTTTATTTACCCTACGACATTATAATAACCCTTAAAAGTCAAAAAGTCAATAGGTCAAAAGATAAATTTCAAAATAATTTTGACTATATATTCTAACAATAAAAAAGTTTGTAATACAATGTAATCTTTCTACATTGTATTACAAACTTAATCAATCCTATTAAATTTAATATTTATCTAATTGTTTCTTTTTAGAACGTTTCCGTTTTTTATGTTTAACTCGTATTTCATCCCTAAGAATAGCATAACGTAATAAATTTCTTATAAAATTTTGCACATCTGCATTACCCCATTCAAACAATCTAGAATTATCTATTGTTCCAAGATTTACTTTATCATTTTGAATTAAGTCCGGTGCTTTCTCCTGTATATAATCAATAACAACTTTATGGCTCATAGATCCACCTCTACCAAAGGATAATGCTCCATTATGTGTAACTGTTATTGTATTTGTAGCGGAATCATATTCACAAAATTTATCCATGTTTAATTGTAAAGAATGATGTCCTTTTTTCTTATTTGTTATGGATATATTCAATTGTGTATTATAATACCCAATCATACTAAACCCACAAATTATATCTTTTCCTTTATTATCTTTTGTAATAAACAAACGAGTTAACTCTTGATAGTTATAACCAGCACTATTACCAAACCTAGTTCTTTTTACACCAAAATCCTCTGACACACCTATCCCAATTAAATCATCATGATTAATAGCAGTTTTTAGTAAAATTAAATTTAAGAAATTAAGTGCAAATAATTTTATATCATGGTATGTAGAATCACCTAAATAATTTTCTTTTTGGAATGCACGTTGAAGGTCCTTTGACAAAATATCATGATAACTATATGATTTTATCGGCAATGCTCGAGCATACTCTACTTCATCATTTAAAAGTTCTCTATAAGAAGGAATACCTTCAATTTCTATAGCAAGTCCAGAATTATATTTATACATTATAATCTGATGCCCATTAATCAGCATATAATAATCAGCATTAAGAATTTTAAGATATCCTTCTGCCTGCTCACGTACTATATAACAAGATACATCCACCTCAGGGGCCTTACATTCGATTACTAAGAGTGCATCTTTTTTCTTATCATCCCTATAAACAACTATATCTGCTCTTCCCCGTTTACCTCTTTTCACATGAGCCATAGACTCTTCAACGCTAATCCTCTCAAGTGGCACTCCTAAGTCACTCTGTAAAAAATGAATTGTTTTTTGCCGTACTACCTCTTCTGGTGTGCATTGGACAAATATATTTCGTATAGGATCAGCAAAGGATGTTCCTCCCGGTTTATATTTCTGTAATCTGATATTTTTAAATATCTTTTCTATATTCTCCACAATATAAATCCCCTTATAACAGCTGTTCGAAGCTCATTATTCCTTCATTTTCAACATTATATCATACATAAATATTAGTAGTCTTATAAAGGGACACTACAGTTAAAACCAAAAAGGTTCCGTATTTCAGTTGCGGCTTATCGGCCATCAACTTCTACGGAACCTTTTTCCTTTACGACATCGGATAACACTACAAGAATGTTATAACGAAATCATCATTTTAATTACTATATTTAGTTATTAACCTTTAGTTGCTAGTAAACTATTAACCATAGCTTTCAACGATTCGATTTCAACTTGTTGTTTATCCAAGACTTCCTTCTGTCTACTATTCTCTTGTTTCAAAGAGGTCATTTCATCTTGCATCACATAAATGGAGCTGATTGGACCGCCTTTGTAGCGTTCTGGTACAGCTTTTTTAGCATCGCTGTTACCAAACTTATGAGTATAACCGGCATTGATCATATTATGACGTCCACCTACGGAAACACCCACGTTGAACATAGTATCTTCATTAGTGTAATGAGCAAGACCTAATGCTGCTGCACTCTTACCACGATAGTTACCATATCCAGCCATCACTTGAGTTGGTTCTAATGGATCATATTGAATTGGTTTCAACGCTGACATAGCTGCCGCATGAGCGCCTACTCGCTGTGTTTCGGATTCAACATTAGCAATTGCATTAGCAAGCTGAGCATTAGATTTTTTCAATTGACCAAGGTTAACCGCATCTGTATCTGCTGTACCAGCTGCAACACCCTTGATTTGATTGTTGCCATTATTCAAGCCTTCAGTAGTTAAAGACACTGTACCAGCATTTGGATTTTGCGGATTAGCAGGTGTAATAGTCACACCAGAGCCATTTACAACAGAAGTATTTCCTGCTGCATCTTTGCTCTTAATAGTGTCACCTTTCATAACAGTAGATGCACCATTATCGTCCTTCACTTCCACACTAGACAAACCATTCAAATCTTTAGCTAATTGTACTTGTAACTTACCGTCTTTTGCATTAACACCGATATTGTTATCGGACAATTTTGCTGCATCAGCACCACCAACGATTTCAAGTTTTTCATTCAAGGTCTTATCGATAACTGTATTCCCATTATCACCAGCGAAATGTAAACCATCATTCATAGTCGCTACGGTTTCTTTTACAGGATTGCCTGCTGCGTCTTTCGTTTCATAAACGATACGATCTTTACCAGCATCAGTACCTGTCAATCCGTCAGCACCTTTAGCCGCTGTGATAGATGCATTCGCACCATCTTTACCGCGTACGCCCATAGTGCCGTCAGCACCGTTCAATACAACGCCCGGTTTATCATTTGCCACATCACCTACGGATACACTTTCAAGGCCTGTCATATTTTTATTCAAGGAATACGTGAAAGTAGTACCTGTTTGGTCAATAGTGAGGTTATCACCGGCACGGAATTCTACTTCCGTTTTATCGCCAACCTTAGTCGCTGCATTATTGCCTGTTGCTTGACCTGTACCTGTAGCACTGCTCTTAGCCATCCAGCCGAAGTCTGCCACCTTATCTTCTACGGCGATCACACGAGTATCTACCGCTTGGATTTGGTCTTCTGTCGCTGCTTGACCGCTCACAGGAGCCTGTCCGCGAGTCCAAGTCTTATTAGATAAACCGTTCACAGTCCCTTTATTGTCCTTGTTAACCGTTACATCGCCCGCTTTAAGATCTTTGCCTTCTACAGTGCCTTCGGATGTAATATTACCTTTAGCCTTGATGCTACCATCAGTTCCATCAAGAACAATATTACCATTACCCAAGTCAACTTTATCAGCCAATTTGATATCGTAATTCGTATGACCATCAGCAGGATCTACAGTTTTTTCTAGCACCAAATTCGGAGTTTCTGTATCTTTCTTATTAACAGATACTGTCGTTTTAGATGCTGCAGCTGCTTTCTTCACATCACCAATGTTCGCCGCATTAGTATCAACATCACCGCCGCTCGCTACATTGGAGATGACTTTACCACCATTGTTTAAGCCTTTATCGGTAAGAGATATTTCATTCGCACCTGGATTAATGGTCATGCCTTTAGGACCGTATTGAGTTGTATTCGTACCGTCTGTCACAGTCGTGCCTGCACCACTGATTGTGGATACTGCATTACCGTTTTTGAATTGAGCGCTAGTCAAGTCATTCAATTCTTTAGACAATTGTACATGCAACTTACCGTCTTTTGCATTAACACCGATATTGTTATCAGTCAATTTCGTTGCATCAGCACCACCAACGATTTCAAGTTTTTCATTCAATGTCTTGTCGATAACTGTATTTCCGTTATCACCAGCGAAATGCAAGCCGTCGTTCATAGTCGCTACGGTTTCTTTTACAGGATTACCGTTAGCGTCTTTCGTTTCATAAACGATACGATCTTTACCAGCACCAGTACCTGTCAAGCCATCAGCACCTTTAGCCGCTGTAATAGATGCATTTGCACCATCTTTACCACGTACACCCATAGTGCCGTCAGCACCGTTCAATACAACGCCCGGCTTATCATTTGCCACATCGCCTACGGATACACTTTCAAGACCTGTCATATTTTTATTCAAGGAATACGTGAAAGTAGTGCCTGTTTGGTCAATAGTGAGGTTATCACCGGCACGGAATTCTACTTCCGTTTTATCGCCAACCTTAGTCGCTGCATTATTGCCTGTTGCTTGACCTGTACCTGTAGCACTGCTCTTAGCCATCCAGCCGAAGTCTGCCACCTTATCTTCTACGGCGATCACACGAGTATCTACCGCTTGGATTTGGTCTTCTGTCGCTGCTTGACCGCTCACAGGAGCCTGTCCGCGAGTCCAAGTCTTATTAGATAAACCGTTCACAGTCCCTTTATTGTCCTTGTTAACCGTTACATCGCCCGCTTTAAGATCTTTGCCTTCTACAGTGCCTTCGGATGTAATATTACCTTTAGCCTTGATGCTACCATCAGTTCCATCAAGAACAATATTACCATTACCCAAGTCAACTTTATCAGCCAATTTGATATCGTAATTCGTATGACCATCAGCAGGATCTACAGTTTTTTCTAGCACCAAATTCGGAGTTTCTGTATCTTTCTTATTAACAGATACTGTCGTTTTAGATGCTGCAGCTGCTTTCTTCACATCACCAATGTTCGCCGCATTAGTATCAACATCACCGCCGCTCGCTACATTGGAGATGACTTTACCACCATTGTTTAAGCCTTTATCGGTAAGAGATATTTCATTCGCACCTGGATTAATGGTCATGCCTTTAGGACCATATTGAGTTGTATTCGTACCGTCTGTCACAGTCGTGCCTGCACCACTGATTGTAGATACTGCATTGCCGTTTTTGAATTGAGCGCTAGTCAAGTCATTCAATTCTTTAGACAATTGCACGTGCAACTTACCATCTTTCGTATTAACACCAATATTGTTATCGGACAGTTTCGCTGCGTCAGCACCGCCAACAACTTCTAGCTTTTGATTCAATGTCTTATTAATAACTTCAGGATTATTATCGCCACCGAATTGCAAACCGTCTTTTAATGTTGCTACCTGTTCTTCAGTACCAGCTGCATTAGTAAAAACAATACGATCCGCTTGGTCTGTTTCACCTACACGAGCATCACCTTTTCCAGTCTTAATAGTTGCCTTTGCACCATCCGGATTTGTAAGACCTAAACTAGTCATATCAGAGATCTCTTTATTTAAGGAGAATGTAATATCTCTACCAGTTTGATTTACATTTAGGTTATTACCTGCTTTAAAAGTCACTGTATCAGAACCTGTTACAGTACTTGTGGAGTCACCAGAATGAGTTCCGCCATCAGCAGCAGTAGCGACATTCCATGTTGCCAAGGTCTTAACCTTCTGTTCGCCTTCCGGTGTAAGATTATCTAGCTTATTCGTTGCAGCGTTATTGATCTTAGCCTTTGTATCATCATTAATATCAACAGTTACTACCCCATCTGCAGCAGTTGTAGCAGTCGTCATAGTACCATTTTTAAAGTTCAAACCTTTCTTTAATGTAACGGTCTTATCTGTACCATCATTATCCTTATAAGTCAGGATAGTAGATTCTGCTATCTTAGTTGGATCGATACCAATTTTGTAAGTTGCTGTATCTTTGTCTGCACTAAGCTCAGGTGTCACAGTAATCGGACCATTAGGATCTGCTGCTGCCATTGTAACTGCTTTAACAGCCTCTTGTTTAACTGCTTTTTCTGTCACGGTTACTATTACATCATCACCAGCTGCAGAAGTCGTTACAAGGCCTGCACCTTTTACATTAAACTTAACATCACCTGTACTTAAGGATTTTTCTGTTGTATTACCTGTATCTCCACCTAAGGAAATCTTACGAGCCAAGGCTGCCGTATTAGTTGCAATGTTCTGCGTATTGGTTGCAATATTACCTTTATTTGTGGCAATTTCTGTAGCATTTTTCGTGATATTGTCCGCATTCTTTGCAATATTATCCTTGTTCTTATCGATATTAGCCTTATTCGTAGCAATATCATCTTTATTTGTTGCTACTTGTGTATCAACGGCTTTCAATTGATCTTCTGTTGCCGCACGGCCACTAACAGGAGTTGTAGTACCAGGTGTCCAGGACGTATTAGTAAGCCCTTCAACTGCAGGCGCTGTCACTTTTGAACCAGCTGTAACACTGTTAAACGTCACATCATCTTTTGTTACAACGGTGAAAGTTTTGCCATTTTGCGTAATAGCGATATTGGATCCATCATTAAATGTAACGGTATCGCCACCTGTTACTGTTTCAGCATTACTGTTATTAGCCTTCACCTTCCATGCGGACAAGCTCTTAACCTTTTGTTCACCATCTGGAGTAAGGTTGTCTAGATTGTTCGTTGCGGCATTATTGATTTTAGCTTTTGTATCATCATTGATATCAACCGTTACGACCCCATCTGCACCAGTTGTAGCAGCCGTCATAGTACCGTTTTTAAAGTTCAAACCTTTCTTTAATGTAACGGTCTTATCTGCACCATCATTATCCTTATAGGTCAAGTTAGTAGTTTCTGATACTTTAGTTGGATCGATACCAACTTTGTAAGTTGCTGTATCTTTGTCCGCACTAAGCTCAGGTGTCACAGTGATCGGACCATTAGGATCCGCTGCTGCCATTGTAACCGCTTTAACAGCTTCTTGTTTAACTGCTTTTTCAGACACAGTTACGGTTACATCTTTACCAGATGCAGTAGTTTTAGCAAGACCAGCACCTTTAATATTTAAAGTACTATTAGCAAGATTAACATCACCTGTTCCACTGTCTCCAGCTACTTTTAAGTTCACACTCTTTAACTGTGCCACATTTACAGCATCTGTATCCGCTGTACCAGCAGCCACCCCTGTGATTTGACGTGTATTAGTCTCATTACCTACAGCAAAAGCACCTAAAGTTGATGTCAATGCTTTACCGGATAAAGCACCATATTTATCGGTTCTAGAGTCGTTTACATTATAGCCTGCTACACCACTAGCTGTGCTCGCTTTAGACTGTGAACCTACAGCTACACCATTCGCTACAGTAACAGTTGCACCAGTACCTAAAGCAGTTCCTTTAGTAGCAGCAGTTGTTGTAGAAGCATCCGGACCTATAGCCATAGAATCAGTTGCTTCTGCACCTTTATTAGATTTATTTCCAGCCAAATCAGATTTAATAGAAATATATTTAGATAAAGTCTTCTCAGCTATTGCATATAACTGAGAGCCATTCACCGCATCTGTAGAAGTTGCGCTGACAATACCAGGAGCTACATTTTTAAGCTGACGTTCATAACCAGGAGCACCAAAGGATACAACGTCACCAGGCAACACATTTTCACCACCGGCCCAGTTAACCGTATCTCCATTACTCATAGTATAGCTTGTTTGTGCCACACCCGCTGCATCAGTATTAGCACCACCACCGATTGCAATGGAGTTATCCCGATTAGCTTTTGCACCGGCACCAATAGCGATAGCGTTAACTACATTACCAGCCTTACCATCTAGGCGAGTAGCGGAATCCGCCCCCATGCCAAGAGAAAGACCCAAGTCACCAGCTTTAGTTTTCATCCCAATGGCAGTCCCTGCATGACTAGCTGTAGCGGTGATATATTGAGGCAATTGGATATTCGCCAAATCAATAGATGCCTGTCTCAATGTCCCCGTTTTAGCTTGTCCAGTGTTAATATCTGTATAAGTTACAGTTCTAGCAAATGCAACCTCTACGTCATCACCACCTACTACAATAGAGGAATCCCCACTAGCTACAGTATTACCGCCGATAGCAATAGATTGAGAACCCGTCGCTTTAGCACCACTATCATCAGAAGCTCCACCAATAGCAATTGCCTGATCTTCTGTTGCTTGAGAATGTCCACCGATAGAAACACTATTATTACCACTAGCAATAATCCCAGAGCCAATACCAATTGCCCTATACCCATCAACTGAAGAAGTTCTAAATTGACTGCTTGTCCCTATAACTATACTAGACATATTACTTGTAGTTGCATACTGACCGATTTTAATAGAGCCTTTGTCTGTTAGCTCCGATGGTAAAGTCGCCCCCATAACATGAGCTGCACCACCAGTTACCGCCAACACAGCAAAAACACTAGTTAATACAGCCTTTTTAGCACTATAATTATTTGCTATCTCAGACACAACTACATAACACTCTTTGCTTTTACTCCAAATCACCTTGAAAATCTTATTCATGAAACACTCCTATTACAACAATAACCTAGATATCCATTTATAAAACCTCATACATACATATGAAAGCTTATAATTAACCATAATATTTATAATTATATAAAATCATCAATACAACAATCAAGGTAAATTCATTTTTCATTCATTCTTTATCATCATACAAAAATCCAGTGTTTATAGTATTATTTTAATTCTATTTTAGACTTTTGCCATCTTATTAGTACATTTTTTTACTCATTCATATATTAGTTTATGAAATTTTATTCATTTTTAATACAGGTTTATCTTTTTACATTTTTTTTATGTGTAACTATGCTAAAAACGCAAACAAAAACGGATAGCTCATTACGAGCTATCCGTTTATTTCTTTGGTGATCCAGGAGGGATTCGAACCCCCGACCCACGGCTTAGAAGGCCGTTGCTCTATCCAACTGAG
>ERZ781275.1168-NODE-1168-length-20229-cov-29.078021_pt1 | contig 20229 bp, 12 predicted proteins | sample MGYA00375853_ERZ781275 | MGnify/ENA primary metagenome ERZ781275 (study PRJEB29790, sample SAMN03653691) | human gut metagenome | host: Homo sapiens | place: USA: Dallas, Texas | collected 2012-07-23 | study: EMG produced TPA metagenomics assembly of the Gut...
TATCGATGTTGACATAAGCGATCGTCTCCACACTGGAGCGGTCATAGGCGTCGTTGCTTCGGATCCGTATCACATGCTGCTTATCACCGGAAATCTTGATTTCATAGTTCTTCGTCGCTGCATTCAATTCTGCTTTCCGCCATTTTGGATTCGCATCCGTTGCATCGATATATTCGATCCACTGTCCCAGTCCGGATGTATCCGCAACAAATTCCACTTCCAGTGTCTGGCTGCGGCCGTACCACTTCGTCCGGGTATAGTCGTCCACTTCTCCACGTACCAGGATCGGCGCAATCGGACGCTGTGTATCCTGAGCGATGATGATACTTTCTTCATTGCTGATGAGGATCGGCGCTGCTGTCGGATTATCCGGATCCAGCATCACTGCACGGAAGCGATACTCCCGCTGCCCGTTTCCATAGACAGAGAACCGTCCGGTCTTCGTCGATGTCCCGGTATCCTCGATGTTCGTCCAGTCGCTGGTAAGCTGAACACCGTCTGCGTCATATTCCTGATACTGGAATGTCAGATCGGCAGGCTTGATAGCCCCTTCCGTATTGCTCAACACGATCTCGACATGCTCACTCGTCCACTCTCCGGAGGTGTATCTGTCCTGTGTCTCATCCTTACCGGTGAAGGCCTCCACCTTCAGCTTCGGAGCCACATCGTACACATTCGTGATGGTCAGCTCCTCCACCGTACGTACATTCTCTCCGTCATGCTCTGCATTCGCGATCGCTTCCACTGCGAATTTTCCGTTTTTCGGAACACGGATCGTATATACCTGCACATCCGCACCCGTTAAAACCTCAGGTGCCCTGTTGGATTCCGTAAGCCCGCTGATGCCCTTACCATCCAGTGTCACATTCAGCTGTTTCTGTCCGCTGATGGCATTCTGCACTTCGATGACCAGCTCTTTTTCCCGAACAGCACCGTCTGCACTCTTATCCAGAATAGCGATCTTCGGTGCTCCGGTATCGATACGTACCGGATATATGACGGATTCCACATGGTCACTGTTGTCCTCTGCCGTGAATTCGATCGTATAATCACCGTCCGGAAGATCACGCAGTGCCGCATTTCCCTCATCATCCAGTGTCAGTGTTCCACCGGTGAAGTCCTCTGTTCCTGCATAGGTCGTCGTATAGGTGACCTTGCCTTCCTTGATCCCGCTTCCGGAATCTACGGCTGTCACTGCAATGCTGTTGATATCTGTCCAGCTTACAGACAGATCCTTCGGTGTGATCGTCAGGCTTGGTAATGTCGCATCCACCTGAATACCGTCAAACTGAACCGTATTGGATGCATTTCCTGCATAGTCCATGCTGCGTGCGAACAGCTTTCCGTTGAAGTCCTCTTCGATATTGACTTCCCCTTTATAGGCATCCACCCATTGCGTCTCATCCGGCTGCAGTGCATCTGCGGCTGCCAGCTGATACTGATATTTTTCCAGACCACTGCCTCCCGCATTATCCGCACCGTCAAAGGTATAGGTGATATGATCCTTGAAGTAGGCGCCTCCTGTCAGCATATTCAGGAAGCTCTCTGCTGCACTTTCCCACTTGTCCTTTTTCTCCGTGATCTCCGTGATGGTCGGTGCCGTCATATCGATACGGACAGTCGATGTGGTCATGGATTCCGCACTGACACGATCCATCGAATCCTTCGTTCGTACGATCACACGATAGGTTCCTTCTTTATCCAGACGAATGGTCTCCTCTGCCTGGCCGATCAGGGAATCCTTCCAGCTGATCTCACTGCCTGTCGTATCCTGCACAGGATCATATTCCTGATAGTCTTCTCCCACCAGCTTCTGAATACGATACTGGATCCATTCCTCAGCACCGGTATCTGCCGGTGTGAAAGCCACCTTCACATCCTGTGCGGCGTTCTTCCATACACCGTTCTTGAATTCATCGCTGTTTGTAAATTTCGGTGCACTCGGACCTGTCTTATCGATATTGTCGATCGTCAGAGTTTCACCATAGGCTGCGATATTTCCTACCGCATCCTTGACCTTGATATTAATATTTTCTGTATTCTTTTCAAAGGTATAGGTAAATACCTTTGGATCCTTACTGCTAGCTTCTATCCAGGTCGCTCCATCATCGATACTGTAAGCAGTGATCCCGGATGCTTCACTTTCTCCTGCACACTCAACACGCAGCGTTACGAAGGCTGTCGTGATCTGCGGAGACTGTGGATCGAGGGTCACCTTGCGGATGATCGGTGCTTTCGCATCATGACGGATGCGCAGGCCCTTTTTTGTCGTGGAGTATGGAATGTCATCCACATCGCCATCCTTGACAACACGGAAATATAGATCGCGGTTCATATTCTGGCTTTCCCTGATGTTCAGGGCAAAGACACCGTCTGTCGCATCGATCTGCGTCCAGTTTGTGGAGGTCGGCGAATCCGCATATTCATAATACTTCACCGTATCGCCATCGTTGAGACCGCCGCTCAATGTGATGGTAAGATCATCGCTCGTCCACTCTCCGTCATACGCAGACCCGTCCTTATCGACGGTCGCTGTATAGCTGATCGGTACGCTTGGCTGTTCCACACCGATATCCACGGATGTCTTTTTCACATCCACGGATGCCGTTGCGACATTGGCACCGCTTACTGCACGGAAATAATAGGTTCCTTCAAAATCATCCGCAATCAGGATACTGTAGGAGCCGTTATTCTTTTGGATTTCACTCCATGGGATCTCCTCATCACTTGGAAGGTCCCCGTCAGCTCTTGCTTTTGGCTTCCAGCCGGAAGGAACACCACGGCAATAATACTTCACACCGCTGACAGGAATTTCCCCATCCGGCGTGATGGTAAAGCGCAGACCCTTTTTCGCAGCAGCACCTTCCACATATTCCTCCTGTGTCGCTACATCGATGATCTTTAAGGAGAGCTTCGGTATCGCTTTATCTTTGCGAACCTTAAAGACCTTCTCCTTCCCTTTTACATCTGCCCTGGAAACAGCACGGAAATGATATTCCGCAGCTTCACTCACCTTAGAGCTGTCTGTTTCAAACATGTTCAGTGCTTCATCGCTTCCAGCCTTTTTGCCAAGACTCTTCCAGACAAGATCCTCCGCCTTGTTCCCGGCATCTGTCCATGCCTTGATATCGGCAGTTGTCGTATATTCGTAATGATCGATCCCATACTTCAATTCCTTCAGTTCATCCGCAGAAAGAGACAGCGTAATCTTGATATCACTGCCGCTCCAGTTCGGTATGATTTGATCATCTTCGTTTTTTATATCTCCTCCTGCATACACGGTATCACTGCCATCCTTCAACACAGCAGAAACAGCAGGAGCAGCAGGCTGCGTGGAATCCATGTACAGCTTCTGTTCGATGGTCGTTTCTCTTCCCGCCTGATCGACTGCAGTCACCTTGACCCAGAATGCTTCTTTCCCCTGCAGTTCAAAATAAGGCTCACAGTCCTTGAATTTTTCATCCGCAGTCTGAATGGTCTGTGTGATGACCTCCTTGGAATCATCGACCTTGCCATCGGTTGTCAGCGGTGTAGCTGTCAGCTTATAGGACTTGATTCCGTTTTCAATCGGAACCGCATCCGGCTTCAGCGTATCGCCGTTATACATATCGGATGTATAATCATTCGCATGCGGAATCAGCTTTGTATGTTCAGTTGCGTAACTATCATCCAGATCATCCCCGGGCTCTGTACGAAGAAGTGGGCCGGACTTTGATACATTTTTTATAGCCTCAGTTGTGATCGGTTTTGTTTCTCCGTTTTTACCAGATGGAAAGTATGGGTCTTTAGCGTCAATTTTAACTGAATCGATTGGAAGTTGTATTGATACAGCTTCCTTTCCATCCTGGGTACTGGATAATTGAATATGTAAGCAATTCCTATAGTCATATCCTGCTTCTATTTGATTTCTTTCATATACGCCTTCTTTATCATATACAAACATATCTTTAACATAAGGAGTTGGATTATCAATATTGTTTAGCTCCTCCAATGTCCCAATGCGTATATAAGGAAACTGTTCTTTTAAAAAACTGCTTTCGATATTAAAACTCGTTCCCTTTTCATTATAATACTCGCTTTCAGTAACTACTTTATCTCCCAACATGGAGTAATCACTATGATCTAAAGTTTGCTGTAGGTTTACTTTAAACTCTGTGATTGCGGATGAATAATTTGATTTACCCGCTATACTGCTGTTATCTTGTTCGTTAAATACCCTGACGGTATATCTACCTGCAGGCATTTTAAAGCCAGAACCAGTATTGATACCTAACTTTCCAGATGAAATAGTGCTTGCATCAGCTATCACCTTAGTATCATGCACTTTACCAGTCTTATCGTTTATAACAACAGCTTTTATTTTTTGATTAGGTCCTGTTGAAGCTGTATAATCCAATTCAATAGTATCATTCAGCTTGGCTGTTTTCTCTGTAAGCTGGTCCTGTGGAATATCTAATTTTATATTTGGATCATACATTGTTAATGTAACTGCTTCATTCTGTGGATCACCGTTCATTGATTTATTATCTGTACCTGTAGTAAATAAAATATTAGATAAATCAGCAATAACAACAGGGCGTAGATGTGCCGTATATTGCGCACCATCATAAATATTACATTCATCCCCCTCTTTTAATTCATACGATTTTTTTGTCTTGTTTGCTTGACTCAATGATTGACTGTATATTCTATTTGGATTAAAATTTCCACATACTGGACAGCTTGCTAAGGGATCTCTTGCAGTATTTGCAAGATAATGCGAATGTTTTTCTCCATTTGAAAAACACATAGGATGAACTGATGAACCATAAAGCCCACCACAGTTACGGGAAGAATCAAAAATATAATCCTGTACTTTTTTTAGTCCGACAAAAGACTCTGAAGAGCTCCAATAATGTGTTTTTGGATTTGCATCTTCTACAGTCGAGTATTTTTGCTCAATATCCCAAGTGACTGTTGCTGTTGTTTCTCCACGCCCATCTCTAGGCCATATCGGTTCATCCACCGCTTTAAAGCCTTCTGCTCCCTGGATTTTTTCATCTGAAAATTTACATGTACCATCATCCTGTAAATACCCTTTATAATAAGTCCATGGTGAAGGAAAGCTCCCTTCATAGTTTAAAACCTGCTTTGTTCCTTCAACTGTACCATTCGTTGAAGTCCATGTAATTATACCACTATTCAGATTAGGAATAAAATTAGCAATATTCATACTTCCAATATAGAGCTCATCCATAGCAGGGAGTCGCACACTTGCTGATTCGTTAGTTACATAGCGATTAAAATCATCAGTAGTAGTAACTTTCTCATTACGCCATTTTTCCATCGCATCTTGTGCATCAGTATATTTATGTCTATCATCTTTTAATTCACTCTTTATAGATTGTCTTTTCATGATAGTCCCTTTTACAGGATCAAGCACGGTATATTCGTCTCCAGCAAATATCACTTGATCGCCTGAATGTAACTCTGCATAGGATTTTATCGTATTCTGTTTCTCATTCTCTGCAAACAGCTGTCCGATATTCACGATACCTGTCGCTAAGGCACTGCATAGTGACACTGATAAAATACTCGCCCCTATTACTATTTTTGTTTTATTCTTCATACTCCTTTTCCTCCTAAACATTTTCTGTCAATAATTTCACAGAATAGTTTTCTCCATTTGAAAAAATTTAATTATCTTATGAATCACCATCCTTTATGTCATAAAATTAAATACGAATATCATTTATGGACCAATGGAAAATGCATAGCACGGACAGCGGTTGCGAAAAAAACAATGAGTAAATTCACTTTTTACGACCTGCATGCTCCCTCTCCTCTCATTCTGTATGCCCCTATTTGTTTTCCCCTTGTATTTCACTGGAATTCTGCCTAATTATTTGTTAAAATATCATTTTCTTACAGGTACATACTGTAAGATAATACCTTTTCAGGCAGTTCATGAATGAGGTGTCGCTGCTTTCATAGATGCAGCATTGTCCATTTTCTGTATTTCCCGCTGCAGCTGCTCAATGGTCGCATGCATATAAATATTCTCCGTGATGGAGGTGTTGGAGTGTCCCAGTATAGCCGAGCAATATTTGATATTCATACCGGATTCCAAGGCTCTTGTTGCAAAGGTATGACGCAAGGAATGGAAATGTATATCATAGATATTCAGGTTTTTTAATTTCTTCTGAAAGTGATAGGTAAGATTTCTTGGTTCCATCGCTTTTTTATTGCGATTCATAAACAACGGATTTTTTGGATCCCTTTTTATTTCCTTTGGCATCGTCTTCATATAAATGCTCAGCATATTGTACAAGGTGTCAGAAATCGGAGTAAACCGTACTTTTTGCGTTTTGGTATTGCCGTAGACTAATGGATGTGCGATATATCCGTCCGCCTGATATACAGTAGTGCGGTTTAAGGATTCATCAATCCGGATTCTGCGATTCACAAAATCAATATCATCCAGCCGCAGTGCCGCCACCTCACCGATGCGCAGACCGGAATATAGGGCAATCATCATAGCCAGATCCGAATTGTATTTCCATACGCAGTTGATGGAGGAGGTCAGCGCTTCCTGCTCTCTGTGTGTCAGAACCTTAATTTCTTTTTGGATGGATTTCGGAAATCGGATGCCGATGCAGGGATTATGTGTCAACAGACCAGCTTCCACAGCCTTTTGAAGAGCCGATTTCAGCACCTGCATATGCTCCTTGATCGTACGAATGGATAATCCGCCCTTTTGATCCAATCTTCCATTCTCCAGCTTCCTATCGATATAGCACTGGAAATGCCGATAATCCAGATCTGTAATCAGATAATCCCCCAGCATCGGTATGATATGGGAACAGCAGTAGGATTTAAAATTCGCATATGTGCTGTTGCTGCAGGAATCCAGAATATAAGTCTCCAGCCAGTAATTCAGCCATTCCTCTACGGATGGTGTACTTTCAAACACCTGCCGTCTTTCATATTTTTTTAATTCCTCCTTGCATATTACTCTTTTCTTTAATTTTACCATGTTGCATTTTCTCCTCTCTTTCTATGCTTTAAAGCCTTTGATTACTCCTAAAATCGTAAATTTTATAACAATATCGCCAATTTGTAATATGTGTTTTTCATTTATTTCTATATTTTTACAATTTTCCCTTTATTTAACGTGATGTTCATGTTATAAATATAAGTGATAATGATATAAATTTTCTTACAGTATGTACCTGTATGATACTTTTCAAGGCTGATAACAAGGCCTTTTTTTGACTTCAAAAAGCTCACAAAAGACTGATTTTATACGGTAAAATGCAACAAAAAGAAATTCTGCATTGCAAAAAGAGCAACCCCCTTGATATAAAATCTATTACCTTTATCTCAGTTCAGTTTCTCTTTTTGTTAAGATTATTATACAAGATATGATATCCTATATGGTAAAAAATAACATCGAATTTCAGTGTACTATAGCTCCTTTTATTATTTACATTTACAAAAATTTGAAATTACTGCATATCATCTATTTTAATGAAATTTTATGTAGCACAAAACTATGTTCATAGATTTTCATACATGATGTATCTGAATAGCGGGAGGCTTTTCGACATCTTTGGCTTTTTCGCTGTACTTATATACACATAGCCCCGCATGAATAATACAATTTCATTTTCCAAGTATTACAGCATATACCCTATAAGTCATCTGCAATTCTTGCGTTATCGTAATGTACACCATATTCAAAAGAAAAAGTCTGATCAAATCACTCATCAGACTTTCCTTAACGATTTAAATTATATTGAGTCCCTATAAACCAAATAATGCCAGGAATTTGACTTACCTTCATACATCTTGAAAATCGTGATGAGTTGAAGGAAAAGCTGGTATTACATATCCGCCCTATGTATTATCGTTTAAAATATGGCATCCGCCTTCACAACGTATTAAACGAGGATATCAAAAAGGATTATGCTTTGTATTTTAATCTTACGAAAAAGGCTGTAAAGCTATCTATGAGCAGTCAGGATCCGGATATGCCAGAGGATGAACTCGCCTATCTTTGTGTGTATCTGGCCGGATGGATCAATCAAAGTGTTTCCCAAATTGAGCAGGAGGAAGCGGCTGATCAGCTGCTGCTTGTGATTCCAGGAGGCAACAGCATGTCTTCCCTAATACAGCTGCAATTGATCAATTTATTAAAGCCCTTGCGCTTTCAATATGAAATAATTTCTCTACAGGATTTTACGGAGTCGATGGCAGATGCGTATCCCCTTGTCTTATACAATGGTTCCTATAATGGCGTAAAAAAGAATATTATTATGATTTCCACCCACATGAATGAATCCCAGCGTAACCGCATCCTGCAATGGAGCGCACGATATTCCAACATGGATAATAATGATGAGCTTACCCGTTTATATGACCTTGTAAAACATCATTGTATCGTACAGGATGAGGATCTCTTGAAAGCGAAGCTCTTTAGCTTTCTGAACGATTCACGAAATCGTTCCCAATCTCAGATACCATCCCTACTGCAGATTCTACATGTCTCCTCCATCAGTTTATTTTCCAAAACCATGGAAATAGACAGACTTTTGATATTGGCTACAAAGGAATTCATCAAGAATAATACCGTGAAGGATCTCTATGTCCCAAACCTTATGCATCTGCTGTCTACAATGGGAGCATATGGTGAAATCACGCAGGGTGTTTTGCTGCTGCATGCGGAGAATGTGCAGTATTGCAATCATCTTGGCGTACATATCTGTAATTTGAAGGAAGCGCTTTATCTAAAAAACAATCCGGATGCAATCCATACGATCCTTCTTTTGTCGACACCGGATAAGACTTCGCATTTAAGAATTCTGAAAGATCTATCACAGCTGTTTCGCGAACACTCCTTTGTTAAGAAATTAGAAGAATTCGAGTTTGCCGAAGAGCAGGATATGTATGATGAAATCTGTATGATTTTAAAAAAGGAAAGCTGATAAACAGCCTGTCCACTGCGTTTTGAAAAAAAACAAAAAGCCTGTTTAAATTGTGAGAGCTCTTTAAATAAAAAGCCATAGATGATAAAATCTCTTATCTGCAGCAGAGAAATTATCTATGGCTTTTTGAATGATAAGCAGTCCATCGCCATAGCTCTGGCCTTGTGTAATTACCTTATTCCACGTATTTCAGGATAAGTTGTAAACCTAACTCTGACATTTGGAGCACCTATTGATTAGATTTTCCTTTTGCTAGCTCTTATCATATCCTTTCCCGGTATGAAAATATGCTTTACCGCCTTTAAAAAGCTGATTAAAAATTTCAAAACGCCAGCGTTATTTTAAGCAGCCCCAAGCAGCACTTGGAAGAAAAACGAATGCAGAAATCTGCACAGCCAGCCAGAAATCAACGATAGCTGCCAGTAGTAAATTCTCAAATATTTAAAATCTGCGAAAAGTAGCACTACAAAAAGTAAGATACGCAGCATCGTCTATTAAACCGTGCGCTATGTTTAAGAGCGCTGCAAAACATCGGCATAAAAGCCACTATGAAGCCTATGATTTCGATTTTTGTACATACATCAAACATATACTACAATAAAGCAGACACCTGTTCATGAAACATCAGCAACGTGCCTGAACGTCAGACAGTCTGCAGCTATCAAAGGGTCACCAGCTACCCATATGGCTGCTTTACTGAACACGACGATTCTTCTGCTAATAGGATCAGTTATGATATTGACCATCGTCTTTTCACGGTGTTCCTTTTCATATACCGCGTAAAAAAGCCGTTCACAGCTTTTATCGTTTTTTCAATCCTTCACATGCCCTTCAAGCTTTTAAAATATGAAGAAAGAATGACTACGCGACCTTCAGAATTGACAAAAAAATCATACGTTGATGCAGATTTCATATGAAGAAAAGACGGAGAGATTCCGCCTTCTCATAGCACCTTCTCCACATGGAAAACTGCACGCTTATTCTTGCTAGGCCGTGTTATCATTCCCAGCTTTTCCAATTCTTGAATCTCCCTTTTAAACACCCCCTTATAAGAATGCTTATATCCTTGTTCCACAAGCCCCTTGTGCACCTTCAGCAAAGAGATTCTCCCCTCTACCGCCTGTGCTCGCATTTCTCTTATAATTGCTTTACGATACCGCATTCTATCTTTTTCAGTCTCTGCCAGCGATACCACTGGATCAACCTGATCCGAAAAGCAGCCTTTGAAATAGAAATCAATATGATCATCATAGACAACGATTCGCTGAAACAGAATATGCAGCTCCTGCTTCGTGTAATTCTGCTTCGCAATCATCTCGTCGAGCACATCCAGTGCAGTTTCAAATGAGTCGTTATCCATGTCCAGCGCAGCAAGCTTCCCATGCAAAGCCTCTATTTCATCCTCACAGGCTTTTTCCTGTTCTATTTTATCATTGATGAGCGAATGATACGATTCCTGAATCAGCTGATAGTTTTCCGGCTGTGCCATACTTTCCTTCATTTTATTTTCCAGCAGCTGTTTGATTTCTTTCTTAAGCTCATTCACCTGATTTTCATAGGAATGAAGTCTCTTCCTATACCGCTGTTTCTGTATATCCTTTGTTATGGCATTAACCTTCAGTTTCTTTAAATAGTTTTTATATACCTCTCTGCAGCGTTTCAGAAATATGGTGACTGCCATTTTTAATTTAACATCCGTTATTCCCTTGGCACTGCAGGCTTCCTTTCCCAGTCTGTGATAGGTGGTGCAATAATATCTGGTATTTCCCGTTTGATTATCTTTGGGTGTCTTATATGGAGACAGATAACTACCGCAATCCCCGCAATAAAGAAAGCCCTGAAATATACTGTCAGCCTCCTTTACTGACCGCTTCGACCGAAACTGTTTTGCGGCCAGGCGTTCCTGACACAAAGCGAACAAGTCTTCCTCGATGATTGCCTCGTGGTGGTGTGGGAATTGTATCCACTTACTGGAGGGTAGCTGCTTGTATTTTCCCCTTATTTTAACACATTCCCCTTTATGCTGAACAAGTGTTCCGATATAGATTTCATTATCCAGCATTCGCCGGATACCTTTATCATTCCATATATCACTATAGCGCCCTTTATCCTTCCGGTCTTTCCTGATTCGCTGTTCTAAAATATAATCCAGGGGCTCCACATTTAATACATAATACTTTTGCCCCCCAATTCATCAACTTATCTGCTAATGGCCGAATATCTTTTTCCAAATCCAATACAGATGTACAATCTTTCCCATTCGCACGTTCCAGCCACTCATGATATCTTTCCCGATCAATCATGATGCACAACTCTTCTATACTTGGCAGAAAAAAATCAACATATGGAATTACTTTTTTCAGAATCTCTTCCCAATTCTGTTTTCCTGCTTCTGTATTTTCTTCTATCATTGCCATATCAAGTGATGTTGCTACCCCCATTTCATGTACAGTTTTCAATAGCGTATATAATTCTTGTCCATCATCTTTGTACATCTTTCTCATTAACGGAGGATAACCAAAATGAAATAAAACTGCATCTTTAATTTTTTTCAGTTCAATATGCTTCAGACAAAATTCTTCGTTTACCCCTGAATGATGCAAAATAATTCTATCAATTCCTTCTGGCGTTAATATAACAGAATAAGAAGTTTCCCCTTCTTCGGAAACAATCATGCTATCGGCTACATCATACATTCTCATCTCATTTAGAATCATCCTTCCAAAAGCATCATTACTGACCATTCCTAATAATTCAACATTTCCACCCATTTTTTTCATTGCAAGCCCTGTATTGGAAACAGATCCGCCAATACTTACATCTGCTTTCCCCATAGAAATCAACTGTCCTGGCAAAAAAAGTTCATGAATGGCTTTTTGTTTTCTTTCATTAAACTCAGGCGTAATATCCAAGCATACATGACCTGCTGAAATTATCTTCTGTTTTTTCATTTTGCAATTTCCTCACATCTTTCAAGTTTTTACTTTTCATCAACAAATTTTAACTACTGCTTTTACAACATTCGCCTTATCTCTCACACTTGTATCCATTGCATTTTGAATATCATTTAACATAAACTCATTTGAAACAATCTCTTTTACTGAAATCTTTCCTGAAGATACTGCCTCAATTGCTAACGGATAAATATGTCTATATCTAAATATCGTTTTAAATGTTATTTCTTTATCCAAAGCCATTCCCATTGGCAATGTCACATCTCCACTTGATGTATATCCAACAAATACAACTGTAGCACCTTTGCATGCCATCTGAATTGCCTGTTGAGAAGTAATATCTGTTCCTGCTGTCTCAATTACCAAATCTACTCCTCTTTGTTTTGTCAGATTTAAAATTTCCTCAACTGCATTTTTTTCTCTTCCATTAATAATTCCGGTAGCTCCTAATTCTCTGGCTTTTTCAAGCCGCTTTTCTATAATATCTACAACATAGATATTATTCACTCCTCTAGCTTTCAAGGCCAGAATACTTACCAAACCAATGCATCCCGCTCCCATAACCACTGCTGTCTGTCCCAAATGAGCGTCTCCCTGAATTGCTGCATGAAATCCTACTGCCAATGGTTCTATCAACGCCCCTTCTAATGTCGTCATATTATCTGGAAGTTTAAAGCAAAGTGCCGCTTCATGTGCCACATATTCTTGAAACACCCCATCTACAGGAGGCGTTGCAAAAAACACAACATCCGGGCAAAGATTATACAAACCCTTTTTACAAAATTCACAATTTCCGCACGTCTTTCCTGGTTCCAATGCCACTCTGTCACCAAGCTTTAGATTTTTCACATTCTCACCAATTTCTACAATGATTCCACTGGCTTCGTGTCCTAAAACAAATGGCGGTTTCACAATATAATCTCCTATGCGTCCATGTTCATAGTAATGTAAGTCTGACCCACATATCCCAACATATTCCAGCTTTACAAGGACTTCATTTTTTTGTGGTTTGGGTATTGGCCGTTCTACCAGATTCATTTTTCCTATGTCTTCCATTACTGCAACTTTCATTTTTCCATCCACGTTCTCTCCTCCTTTTTAAATATCTTTTTTAAACTACTTTATTAAGTGATTTTATTATGTACCTTTTCGTTAATATTGTCAATAAGTTTTTTTACATTTCTGTTTTTATATCGCTTTTATACAATATATTTATATACTCTTTTTTAATTATTTTTAATAAGTGTTGAAAATTCCACTAATAAGAAGTAAAATGCAGTTAAGGAAACCATAAAGGGGTAAAAAATGAAAAACAAAAGTACGGCCATAGATATCCGAAATTATAATAGAAACATCATATATAATCTTCTTTTCCAAGAAGACGATCTTTCGCAAAAAGAAATTGCTGAAAAATTAAATCTAAGTCTTCCTACTGTAATTCAAAATTTAAATGATTTGCGTGAACAAAATTTAATTCTTGAACTGGGACATTATCAATCCACAGGGGGAAGGAAGGCAAAAAGAATTGCTCTCAATGCTATGGCAAGAGTTGCTTTAGGTCTCGATATTACCAAAAACCATATTTCTTTAGTTCTCCTAAATCTTACAGGAGAAATTTTAGAGTGTAAGCACATTCGTTTAATCTACCGAGACTCTTCTGACTTTTATGAAACTATTGCTACACTAATCAAACAAATTCTTATGCTGCACAATATTGAGAAAGAGCAAATTCTGGGAATGGGCGTCTCACTTCCTGCCATTATTGCATCTGATCATAAGACTATTACTTATTCCAAAGTAATAACAGGACTTCCGGAAGGAGCTTTATTTTATGAGCATATCAGCTCCTATTTTTCCTTTCCTATCCTACTTGAAAATGATGCTTCCAGCGGTGGCTTTGCAGAACTATGGTTTCGCCCTTCTGCAGCGAATATTTTTTATCTTTTAGTAAGCAATTCAATTGGGGGAGCTATTTATTTTAATAATACAGCATATACTGGAGAACATAATCGTAGTGCCGAAATCGGGCACACAACTTTAATTCCTGATGGACTTAAATGTTACTGCGGAAGAAGTGGATGTGTTGATGTTTATTGTTCTGCAAGCCTTTTATCTGAATTTTCAGAAGATGGTACCCTTGAAGGATTTTTCAATGAATTGAAAATGAAAAATCCAGTTTTTATAAAATATTGGGAACAATATCTTGACTATATTGCTATGACAATCAGCAACATTCGTTTATTATTTGATTGCGACATTATTATTGGAGGATACGTCGGAAATTATATAGAGCCATATATTTTAGATGTTCGAAAACATGTAATGGACAGAGAAATTTTTTCAGAAAATGCCGATTTCGTTCTTCCTTGCAAACTACATACCGAAAGTTCTGCTGTTGGAGCCGCTCTGATCTATATCGATCAATTTAAAAAGTCCATCTAGCGGATCTTCTGACATTGATAAACAAAAAAGAAAGCCAACGTTCTTATATTTTTTCGTTGACTTTCTTTTTCTATTTTTACAATCTGCACTTAAAATCTTCGTATCCGAACGACTTCACAATCTCACATTCTCCGTTTTCCTTCTCCCACACAATATCCGGAAGACGCATCCCATTGAATGTATTATTTTTCACCGTCGTATAGATCGCCATATCTCCAAATGTGAGTCTGTCTCCTACTTTCAGCGGCTGATCAAAAGAATAACTTCCGATCACATCTCCTGCCAGACAGGTCGGACCGCCAAGCAGATACGTATATTCTTTTTCCTTCGCCTCTCCAGAATCAAACAGAGGCGGGCGATACGGCATCTCGATCACATCCGGCATATGACACGCTGCAGAGACATCCAGTACCGCAATATCATTATGTACAATATCTTCCACTGTTGTGATCAAATGGCCCGCATTTAACGCCACCGCTTCTCCCGGTTCCAGATAGACCTGTACATTGTAGGTGTCCTGAATCCTGCGCACACAGGAGATCAGAAGCTCTCTGTCATAATCCGCTCTTGTAATATGATGACCGCCGCCAAAATTCACCCATTTTAACTGTTTCATCCACTTGCCGAACTTTTCTTCCACTGCTTTCAACGTGATTTCCAGAGCATCTGCATTCTGCTCACAGAGTGTGTGAAAATGCAGTCCCTCTACGTAAGATGGCAGTGTTTCCGGAAATTCGGATACCAGAATCCCAAGACGGGAGCCCGGTGCACAAGGATCATAAATCGCATGCTCTCCCTGCGTGGAACATTCCGGATTTACACGGATCCCCACACTTTTTCCGGCTTTTGCAGCACGTTCTCCGAAACACTCAAGCTGTGAAAACGAATTAAACACGAGATGTTCGCAGCTTTCCAGCACCTCTTCAAATTCATCTTCCCGATATGCCGGAGAAAAAATATGATTTTCTTTGCCCATACATTCTTTCCCGAGCTTTGCTTCATACAAGCCGCTGGCAGTCGTTCCATCCAGATACTCTCCGATGAGAGGATAACAGGAATACATAGAAAATGCTTTCTGTGCCAGCAGGATCTTACATCCGCTCTGCTGTCGGATTTCCTGTAAAATCTGCAGATTCTTTTTCATTTCTGACTCCATGATGACATAGCATGGAGTCCTTAATTCTTCTCTTTTCATTTCTGATGTCCGTTTCTTAATCTACCATCTGAGGGTTTTCTACCACTTTCCATGGAAGTCCAAACTCATTGAGGGCATCCATAAACGGATCCGGATCAAACTCTTCGATATTGTAAACACCGTCTTTGTCCCATGTCTTTGTCATGAGCATCATAGCACCGATCATTGCCGGAACGCCTGTAGTATAGGCAACGGCCTGTGATCCCACTTCTTTATAGCACTCTTCATGATCGCATACATTGTAAATATAGATCGTCTTCTCTTTTCCGTCTTTCTTTCCTGTAAAAATACATCCAATATTTGTCTTTCCTTTTGTTCTCGGTCCAAGAGATGCCGGATCCGGAAGAACAGCTTTCAAAAACTGAAGCGGTACGATTTCTTTTCCTTCGTACATAATCGGCTCAATGGATGTCATTCCTACATTTTCCAGACATTTCAGATGTGTCAGATAGCTCTGTCCAAATGTCATAAAGAAACGGATTCTTTTGATTCCCGGAATATTCAGTGCCAGAGATTCGATTTCTTCATGGTGCAAAAGATACATATCTTTCATTCCCACTTCCGGAAAATCGTATTCTCTCTTGATCTCCATCGGCTCTGTCTCTACCCAGTGTCCGTCTTCCCAGTAAGAACCTTTTGCAGAAACCTCGCGGATGTTGATCTCCGGATTGAAGTTCGTTGCAAACGGATAGCCGTGATCTCCTCCATTGCAGTCCAGAATATCGATATAATTAATCTCGTCAAAATAATGTTTCAGCGCATATGCAGAAAATACTCCTGTTACTCCGGGATCAAATCCACTTCCCAACAACGCTGTAATTCCTGCTTTTTCAAATTTCTCACGGTATGCCCACTGCCATTTATATTCGAATTTTGCAGTATCTTCCGGCTCATAATTTGCAGTGTCTACATAATCCACTCCTGTCGCAAGGCAGGCATCCATAATTGTAAGATCCTGATATGGAAGTGCCAGATTCAGTACTACGTCCGGTTTTTCCCTTTCGATCAGTGCAATCAGTTCTTCTGGGTTATCTGCATCCACCTGTGCAGTTGTAATCGTTCCGTTGTAGGAAGCCTGCAGTTTTTCTTTCAATGCCTCACATTTTGAAACCGTACGGCTGGCAATACAGATCGCATCAAACACTTTACTGTTCTGACAACATTTGTGTACAGCTACACTTGCAACTCCGCCACATCCAACAATCAATACTTTTCCCATTTTTTTATCTCCTTCTTTCTTGTTTTTTCTTCTATTAAACTTGCAGTGCAAGTAAAAATTCTCTGATAATCTTTCCGGCTACTGCTGTGGAAACTCCACTTGGATCATAAACCGGGCTCAGTTCATTCACATCACATCCGACCACGTTGACTCCCTGTGCTGTCTGGATCACAGCATTCATCAGTTCCACAAATGTGACACCGCCCGCCTCCGGAGTTCCTGTTCCCGGAAATACAGACGGATCCAGCACATCCAGATCAAGTGTGATGTATACCGGTTTTCCCTGCAGTTTCTCAATTACTTCTGCCAGTCCGTCAAGATTGAACTTATGCATCTTCACATGCCCTTCTCTTGCCCAGCGAAACTCTTCTCTGTCACCGGATCGGATTCCAAACTGATAGATCCTGTCATCTCCCAAAAGCTCCCAACATCTTCTCAGTACACAGGCATGAGAATATTGAACGCCCAGATAATCTTCTCTTAAATCTGCATGTGCATCAAAGTGGATGATATGCAGATCCGGATATTTCTCTGCTGCTGCACGGACACTTCCCAGTGTCACCAGATGCTCTCCGCCGATCATAAACGGGATTTTCCCGCTGCTTAAAATAATCTCGGTACAATCCTGAATCTCAGCCAGCACTTTTTCCGTATCTCCGATCGGCAGCTCCAGATCTCCACTGTCAAAAATCTTATAATCTGTCAGATCTTTTCCCTGATACGGACTGTAAGTTTCCAGTCCATAAGACTCATTGCGAATTGCCTGACTTCCAAATCTTGCCCCCGGACGGTAGGAAGTCGTGGAATCAAAAGGTGCACCGAACAACACGATCTCTGATTCATTATACTCCGCATCACATCCGATGAACGTCATTACATTTTTATTCAACATCTTTTACAAGCTCCTCCACATACGCCGGTAATGCAAAGACTCCGTGGTGCACTCTCGGCAGATAATATTTTGTATGAATCCCCCGCAGATTCCAGGAAACTCCATCCAGGTCATTGAGCGGATGGTATTTCTTAGACGCAAATCCGAACAGCCAGTGTCCTGACGGATAGGACGGAATATGCGCCTGATAAATCTTACTGATCGGGAAGGATTCTATAATTCTCTTGTGCATTCTCTGACACTGAAATGCCTCTTCTGTATAAAACGGACTTTCATGCTGGTTGATCATGATCCCGTCTTCATGCAGGGCATTGTAACAATTGCCGTAAAATTCCTTTGTAAACAATCCCTCCGCAGGACCAAACGGATTTGGAGAATCAATCAGGATCAGATCATACACATTGGATCTGGAACGCACAAACCGCAGTCCATCTTCATTATAGATTGTCACGCGATCGTCATCCAGGCTGCTTGCAATCTGCGGAAAATATTTCCGACAGACTTCAACCAGAAGAGGATCTACTTCTACGACGTCTATCTTCTGAATGGTATTATATTTTGCAAGCTCCCGCACACATCCGCCGTCACCTCCGCCGATGACCAGCACATTCTCTACCTTCGGATGTACTGCCATAGGAACATGCGCCATCATCTCATGGTAGATAAATTCATCTTTTTCTGTCAGCATCAGATCTCCGTCCGCTACGAGAATCTTACCAAATTCTTTTGATTCGAGAACATCGATTCGCTGAAACTCGCTCTGCGCACTGAACAGCTGCTTGTCCACACGGATGGACAGTTTCACATTGTCCGTGTGTTCATCTGAAAACCACATTTCCATCACTTTTATCCCCCTTATATCAGAACATTTAAATATTCGATTGCCGCATCTTCAGGTCCCGTCATGGAACACCCCTTTTCTTTGGCATAGAGAATATACTCGATTACATCTTTTGTGATCTTCTCTCCCGGTGCCAGAATCGGAATTCCAGGCGGATAACACATTACGAACTCACTGCAGATTCTGCCTTCTGACTCCCGGATCGGCACTGCCTCTTTTTCCGCATAGAAAGAATCCTGCGGACTCATGATGACCTCTGGTTCAATATATTCCTGGCTGAGCATACCCGTCTTGTCTTTCTGATATCTGCGCTTTACTTCTGCCAGTGCACTTACCAGACGCTCAATCTCCTGGATCCGGTCTCCGATAGACAGATATGCCAGAATATTCCCGATATCTCCAAATTCGATCTGAATATCATACTCATCCCGCAGAATATCATAGACCTCGATTCCCGCAAGACCAATTTCCAGCGTATGGATGGACAGCTTCGTTGTATCAAAATCATAAATACTGTCTCCATTGATCAGCTCTTTTGAAAATGCATAATATCCTCCGATCCGATTGATCTCTTCTCTTGCATAATCCGCCAGCGCCGCCACTCTTGCAAAAGATTCCTTGCCGCGCAACACCAGATTTCTTCTGGAAATATCCAGACTGGACAGTAAAAGATAGGAACCGCTGGTGGTCTGCGTCAGGTTGATGATCTGTCTCACATAACCCGCATGCATAGACGGACCTACAAGCAAAAAGGAACTCTGTGTGAGACTTCCGCCTGATTTGTGCATACTCACAGATGCCATATCTGCCCCTGCCTCCATTGCTGAAACCGGCAGATTCTCTCCAAAATAAAAATGTGTTCCATGGGCTTCATCTACCAGAACCTTCATGCCGTGAGCGTGTGCTTTTTTTACGATAGAACGTAAATCAGAACAAATTCCGTAATACGTCGGATTGTTCACAAATACAGCTACCGCATCCGGATGCTTCTGAATCGCCAGTTCTACCTGAGACACTTTCATACCAAGTGAAATTCCCAGACTGTGCTCCACATCCGGATTGACATAGATCGGAATCGCTCCGCATAACACCAATGCGTTGATCACACTGCGGTGTACATTTCTCGGTAATATGATCTTATCCCCCTTCTTACAGCAGGAAAGTACCATCGCCTGCACCGAGGATGTCGTTCCCCCTACCATCAGAAATGCATGACTTGCATGAAATGCCTCTGCTGCCAGCTGTTCTGCATCTTTGATAACAGAAACCGGATGACACAGATTGTCCAGCGGTTTCATGGAATTGACATCAATACTGACACAGCGTTCTCCCAGTAATTCCACCAGTTCTTTATTTCCTCTTCCGTGCTTATGTCCCGGAACATCAAACGGTACGATCCGCATCCGCCGGAACCGCTCTAATGCTTCATAGATCGGAGCATTCTCCTGTGATAAATTCTTCATCTTTCTTTCACCTCGCCCTTTTTTGTCAATTCCCCTTTACTTCTGAATGTTTGTGATATAAAAAAAGCGCAGAAAAACGTACGTTACATCTACATTCTTTCTTGCGCTTGCTATGCTTCTTTATATAATGCCAATCTCCTGCTTAAGTACAGGAGCTTTGTCTTTTCTTCTAAGTATAAGCACTACAGATATAAAGGTTTTCGAGTCTATATAGCAAATATTTTACTTTTAATACTCTTATTGACCGTTTCACAAGT
>ERZ781275.1170-NODE-1170-length-20219-cov-4.265374_pt1 | contig 20219 bp, 16 predicted proteins | sample MGYA00375853_ERZ781275 | MGnify/ENA primary metagenome ERZ781275 (study PRJEB29790, sample SAMN03653691) | human gut metagenome | host: Homo sapiens | place: USA: Dallas, Texas | collected 2012-07-23 | study: EMG produced TPA metagenomics assembly of the Gut...
CCCGTGGAGTTCACACAACAAGGAAAAACCCTCTAGAAACAGTCCAACACACCGTTGCCAATCCAATATACGTAAGGGAACAGTCTGTTGAATTCTCTTGATGGGCATAAAGGCTTACGACAAAACCAATCGAATTCACATCGTTTTCGAAGCAGCTCTATCGACCTCGTTGTTTGTTCTGATAGATTCCCAAAGATTGGTAGAGGGGTTATATTGCTTAATAACATGAGCAAGGTTACCTACCGCAATTGAATATGGAGGAATAGATTTAGTGACGACGGATCCCGCCCCGATAATTGACTTTTCTCCGATTTCAACGCCGCCTAAGATAATCACGTTATTCCCAATCCATGCACCTCGGCCAATATGGATTCCCTGGGTGAGTTCAAGGTCGTTGTCCAGATAGGAATCTGGCAGCGGAGACATACCGTGGTTGTAATCAATCATGACAATGTCAGAAGCAAGCAGTGTGTCATCTTCAATGATGATTTCTGAGGTACATTGCAAAGTGAGATTTCTAGTCACATGTACTCGTTCTCCAATGCGAATTTCAGGTTCACGATCGAAGGGCTTACCGTGCGAAGCATCCCAGCAATAGAGACGACAATTATCACCAAGGACTACGGAACCAGCACAGTGAATATACTGAGATAGTCGCAGATCCAGGTTTTTGCCGGCACGCATCCCTTTGTTCCGCGAAAGGAACTTCACGGATTCACACCATTTGTAGTATCTGTTTCGAATGCGGCCTAGTCCAAACAAGATGACTCCTTTGTAATCCAAACTTCATGAGCGCCCTCGACTGATGAAGACAGCGTAATCAGAGAGGAAGACATAGCGGTTCGATTTATAGTCGATGTCTAATGTGACCTAATTTTCGCCTATGAAGGTAAATATCAAATGAGATAGTTTGAACTACACTGAAAGCATACTCTCCTTCTAGGGCAAGTTTCTACAAAAGAACGGTTCAAGACATATGACAGCGAAGATTCTGGTAACAGGCGGCGCAGGTTTTATTGGTAGCGAGATCGTAAAACAACTGAGCGCTCATGATGAATACGAAATTCGCGTTCTAGATGCATTGACCAAACAAATTCATGGCAACAATCCTGAAAAGTCATATCTTTTCCAATCCATAAAAGATTGTTGTGATTTCATCCGTGGAGACGTGCGTGATTTCACAACAGTCCAGAAAGCCCTTGAAGGGGTAGATGTTGTTTTGCATCTTGCGGCAGAAACCGGTACCGGGCAATCCATGTACATGATCAACCAGTACAACGAGGTCAATGTCATGGGTTTGTCAAATATTTTTCAAGCACTATCGCTCAAGGGGAAAAGCAACACTATACGCAAAGTCATCCTGTCGTCATCGCGTTCTGTGTATGGCGAAGGCGAGTATCAATGCCCAAACTGTGGCGTAGTCTACCCCCGTGGACGCAAAACTAAAGATATGATGCAAGGCGACTTCACTATGCATTGCGACAAGTGCAATACCGCCTTGACCTTAATGCCCACCACCGAAGACAGCAAAACCACCCCAAATTCTCTTTATGCGTTCACCAAGCTTTCACAAGAGATGATGATTCAGACAATGTGCCCTGCGATGGATATTGATTACACCATCTTCCGTTTCCAAAATGTGTACGGAGCAGGCCAATCATTGAAGAATCCTTACACTGGCATTCTTTCCATCTTCTCCTCATTGCTTTTGGACAATAAAGACATCAATATCTTTGAAGACGGCAAGGAAAGCCGCGACTTCATCCACGTAAAGGATGTTGCTTCCGCGGTCATCAAATCTATCAATACGGCCGCATCGAACGGAGAAATCATCAACCTGGGCAGCGGAATCGGAACAAGTGTCATCGAAATAGCTGAGACATTGAAACGAATCTATGGCAGTACCAGCAATCTGAACGTTACCGGTGATTTCCGTATCGGAGACATCGCACATAATGTCGCTGATACCCAAAAGGCACGAAAGCTGCTTGATTTCACTCCGTCGATTTCCCTGCAGGAAGGTTTGACCGAGTTTTGCGAATGGGTGCTGGGACAAGAAACCGACAACAGTCGTTACGAACAATCCCTTACAGAGTTGGAACGTTCAGGAATGTTTATTCGAAAGTAAGCATCTAGAACCTTGGCCGAAGCATAATGCTATATTGCTTCGGCCAGTTCCAAGAACAATCTCATTAAAAAAATTCACATCATTTTAGATGGCCAAGTACGAAAGCTTTTTTCTCATCAGTAGCCATCTTTTTAGTATGCATAAAATCATCATCATGTTTAGCCGCATATTCACCAATGGACTCGATCACCCTACCCGGCACACCCACTACGATGGAATTTGCAGGAATATCATGCGTAACAATAGTGCCGCATCCGATAATGCAATTATCTCCGATTGTTACCCCCGGCATAATAATGGCATTAAAACCAATATGCACGTTATTGCCGATTCGAATTTTCCCAAAGAGATCGATATCGGATAGCTCAGAATACTTATGACGTAATACCCACACGCCACCGTCATGAGTCACAAATCTAACACCAGATGTAATCCTGACATTATCGCCGATCTCAATCAACCACGGTTCACTTCCAAAATCCCAGCCATTGAGAATCTCGAAGCCCCCCCCCAGCTTTAAACCCAGCTTTCGGTAATGAGCAGCATTTTTCTCAGCATTACGGAAATGATTCATTAATTTCGCAAACAATGCGGTTCCTTTCTATATCAGACAGATATTTTGCTCTTTTTGTAGAGGAAGAAGGAGACAATCATCAGGACAAATGCTGCTATATAACGAATAATCGTGAAGTGATATAGAGGAATCGCAATGGCGGAAAGCACAATTACCAGCCATTGTATACCGATAATGGCTTTGTCATCATATACGGTTTCCTTGGTTCCCGTGATAGTGAAGTGCAGTTTTTTGGACACACGCATTTGCACATACGACAAGAATACGAATGCAATCAACATCGAATAGGCCGCTGCCTGGTATCCAAATAGAGGAATCAGTACTGCATTCAGTACAATATTCAGTACTGCGCCACAAATAGAGGCAATCATTATGTATGAAGTTTTTTTGTGATACAACAACACGTTTGCATACATATTGGAAATAGCGTTCTGGAAAATGGCTGCAGAAATTGGCGGCATGATGTAAATCGCTGCCATATATTCATCAGTTGCGATTATCTTGACCACCTCAGGAGCTAGGAAAGTCATCAATACGCATACCGCAGCATAGGTGAGTAGCAGAATCGAAGCGAGGCTCCGAACTCTTTTCTTGCCTTCGGAATCATCAATATTCCGATAGAGGAATGGGATAAACGAAGAATTAATTGCCGACCATACGATTGCGGAAACGGTACTCACCGAGGAAAGTGTGCCATAAATGCCTACAGCGGAATTATCAACGAACCAACCAATCATCACGCGACCGGAATTATTCAGAATCTGCGTGGCGAACTGATTCGCAATAAGAGGCACACTCAGAGCAAGTGAGAATTTCCAATACCGCATGGAAATGAACTTGCGCCCTCGCACCATGATGTATACCCATAGCACAAGAGCAACAGCATATAGCACGGCATAATTCGCGAACAATCGTCCTTCGGCCGCTTTTCCGCTTCCTCGCATATACAATACAGCGACAATGGAAAGTGCTGATGCCACAATGGCGGAGCCAATCGTCACCAGTGTTGCTGCCTTGTACTTATACTCGTAACGCTGTCTTGCCAGCCAGAACTCCGTAGCCGGCAGCAATAGGAAACCAACTAGCATCAGCAGCAACAGCGATTTGTCTAGGCCAAGTATGCGACTCCAACAATTGGGAGCAACGGAATATACGGCAAAGAATACGATTGATGTGAACGTCGTGAGCGTCAGCACTGAAGATTCGTACCTATCGCGCTCATGCTCATATTCCTTCAACGCGACCATATATCCGCCGTAAGTCAACGAGAGCGTCGCCACAACCGTCAGTATCGACTGCCAAGAATTGTACAGATTGACTGTGCCCATCTCAGAAGTTGACATGATTCGGGTAAAAATTGGCACAGTAACAAAGGCCAAACCTTTAGAAAACAGCGATGCGAATGTGTATGCTACCGCCGATTTCATACCCTCGGATGGCCGCTTATTCCAAAAATGTTTTTTAATGTGTTTTGCCATTATTCGTCTGCACCATCATTGTTGGAAACGATTGATCCATGAGCCGACGGAATAGTAGTGTCTTGTCTCTTGAGAATATGGGTGAAACTCGGAACGCAGGAACACGGTAAGCGCTTCTTCATCAGGGTTCTGCAAATCAATGACCAGAATATTATTGGGATCATAAAAATTCGCTGACAATAGAGCCATGTTAGTCGAAACGAGTTTCTTGTTGAGGAAAATGGATTCCATCACGCGCATAGAGAATCCGTTCTGACCTTGCTGCGTGATATCCAAAATCGCCTTGCTTTGCGAAACCATATCGAGATAATCCGCATAATTAACATATGAGTGACGAATGGTGAATGGCAAATCTTCATGCTGATTACCGTTTTCAACAATTACGAATTCCGGTTTCATGCCAGCATCGGAGATAATTTGATGCAAAGCAAGCATTTTTGCCTTGCGATCCTTGAGAAAACCAAGAAACAGGATATCTGACGTCAGAGCACGCTCCGGGAGACGCAAGTTCTCGTCATACATGATGGTGTTGAAGCGGAATCCATATTGCTTGCAGTCATTTTCGTCATACGAATAATATGAGAAACCATACTTCCTGCACGCTGCAAGATGGCCAAGGACAACCTGCTTGTCGCGAACAATATTCCAGGAATATAGATAACATTTCGCGTCAGGATTTTTATGTCTATTAATGTTGCGCAATAACGCCGGATCCAGCCATACCGTAAGATCAAAAACAATGATCTTGGAAAACGACTGCAAATCCTTGTACCAATCAGTATAGAACAGCGAGCTGGCAGCAAGCCTCAGCTTCCTCATTGCTTTCCAAACCATTTCGGACGCGCCATGAACTTCGCGGAACACAGGAAAAACCACCACATCAGGAAGTTGCATGCTATTGAAATAATAGAAGCTGCCGCTGGGAACAAGTAGCAGAGTCCGTTCCATTACATCACCTCTTTAGCATTCATCAGATTGGAAACCATTAGCGAACGGCGAGGATTATGTGTAGCAATCGCATGTCCAACGACACTGGACTGCTTATGTGTGAAATAGGAGCTGAGATAAATCGGGAACATCATGAGACCCGGATAGAACAAATACGTCTCGCTAACCGTGGAATTGATAAACATAAAAGCAAATACGGCAATAAGTATTTTCTTTGGTTCCCGTCGAATCATTGGATAGAAAATCATAATCATCATCGCCAGCCAGAAAATCACTCCATACACTGCGGCATAGGTCGCAATGCTAGCGGCAACTGCAGCTGGGTCAAATGAGTCTCGTATCGCATAGAATGCGTCAAAACCGATACCGAACGGGTCCATGGAAAGAGCCTTCAAACTAGCCATCACTGTAATCCAACGATATTGTCCCGTGCTATCCTCTAAATTGACACCACCGCCAATGCCTCCACCAAATAGCTTGTTCAGCACTTGAACATAAAGGAGACTCTCTTCCCCGCGAAGCAAATAATCAGTGATCAGCACCGCCGTAATGGCGACCACTAGCACTGCAAGCTTTTGTTTCAGCGTACGTATGCCTCGCTCTCTGCCACGCATAAAGAAGAAGCACAACAAGATGACCATCATAGAAAGATAACCGGTCGTCGACTGGCAAGTAATCAGTGTGAGCAAGACAATGACGGTCGCCGTACGATATTGCTTCTCGTTATCAAAATATAATTTCTTTTTCCAAAATAACAGGACGAATAAAACAGCATTGAGTACAATCTGATACACGCCAGGTTCAGTGTAGAAACCACAATTACGGGTTGCGTGTATTTCAAGATACGAGTAAAGCCAGAGTCCTTTTCCATGAAGCACAGTGGCCCATTGACCCGTCCCCAAGTTCTGCGTCCAGAATGATGTTGCAGGCCATGCATTCACCAGCGAAGGGTTAATGCAAAACGCCGCCCAAAATAGCACACTGATGATGCCAAAGAAACAAACAATTCTTACGAATCGGGTAAGAAACATTCTCCGATCAATAGTCATTGCGATATAGGTGACAACCAGCATCGCTGCGTTGGAAAGAAAACTTAGGGGCCCCACACCTCCTGTTTTCAATCGGATAACAATCGTTGCCAATGCAAGCAAAAGGCAAAACGACAGCACATAAACATTCCTATATTTTGCGCTCAACAACGCAAGCAGGGCATATATAGCAATAATCACGCCATACACCAATGTGGTATTCAGATAGCGTGACATCGCGCAGCTGCCCGGAATCAGTAACATAAGGTACAGCCACGCGTACTGGAGTGTTTTGGTCTTCGTTATGCGAATCATCAACACCTCTGGAAAAAACTAATTTCGACGCAAATTGCCGTTGAGCAATCTTCCATAATAAGTTTCGACACCATTGATTTCGGTGGGAAACTCTTGCTTCCATGTCAATTTGAACAATGATGTATCGGCAATTAATGACTCCCAATGACGCTCATTAAAGACATCACCTAAACACTTGAACAGGTCATCGCATTGTGGATTATTGGGGGTGATTGCTGCAAACGCCTCCTTAACCGCAGTGCAATGTCGTTGCACTAGTACGATTAAATAATCCAAGAACAAGTAGTCGACCATAAAATCATTTGTACGCCAATATTCAAGCAAGAAATCACGTATCACGGCAAATATCCAACGATGGTCGGCATCACATCCAAAAGAGTAATTTGCAAAATATCCCTGCGCCACACTTGCATGCAAATACTCGGGGCGCTTGATAGAGAACAATGGCTGGCCAAAACAGTCTTCAATATCGCCAGCGCAATAGAACGTCGCGTCCAACCACAATCCGCCATACTGAGCCAGCAACGATAAACGCAGCAAGTCCGACAAATGTGTGCGAGCAATAGTGCCTTCATGATATTTGCGCATCATCCAGTCAGGGAAGGTCACATAATCACGATAATTGTCCTCGGTAATCACAATCACACGTCGATCTCCCGCATATTCGCGAATCGATTCTACACAGCGTTGGACGATACGCGGAGCATGGTCAAGCCCTTGCCACCAGCATAACCAGATGCAACCTTTGAGTTCCTCCGGTACGGCTGGAAGATTTACCTTATAGCGATAGCCAGAAGCGAAATCTCCATATCGTTTCTCGAAATACTTAAGCAGTGTTTCATGCTTACGAATCAGACGACGACGCGCATTCGGCGGTTCCGCATACCCATTACGGCACATAATTTGGATATCCGCCTTAGCAATAAGCGTTTCCACTGCAGCCGGCCATGAAGTCAATTTCGCTATTTCCGCCGTAGATCGTATTTCCTCACCAATGCGGTGAAGATAGCGTCTAATGCTATTGTGAGCTCCCATTTCATTCCCTGCTTTTTTGCAATACCACGTCACTGACTTTTATGATTGATATATCCCTCGGTGGCATGATCCTTATGCTTGATAATGCAAGGATTGCCAATAACTACCGAGTGACTTGGCACGTCGCGATTCACAAAGGCCCCAGGAGCAATCATTACGCCGTTCCCGACCTTCACTCCTCCCACTATTGACGCATTGATTCCAATCCAAATGTCATCACCAAGCGTTGGAGCACCTTTTCTCTTTCCACGATTCTCCTGGCCAATAACAACCCCTCGATGGATATTGACATTCCGCCCAATAACGGCTTGAGGATTGATGGTGATGCAATAAGGATGTCCGATATACAGGCCACCACCGATAACCGTTTGATGGCTTAACTCGATGAAATTCCTCTGACGGCACCAGCGAAACAGCAGTCGATACACCAACTGCATAGGCTTGAACCTGCACTCTTGGCAACAACGAAATAACCGCTGGAATCTAGGCATTTTCTCAACGGCGTATCGATACTTATCCTGCTCGAGCAAAGTACCCATTGTTATCCTCAATCCTTTGCGAAAAAAATGGAAAATCAATGTTCCGTATCGAGGATTCGGGTAATCTTCAAAGCATCGCCCCACGCGGCTTTGGAGTCATAGGGCCGATCAGGGAATGCACCATATTTCAATTTGATGGAGAACCCATTCTCGGCAATAAACCGTTCCACCCTATCAGCAAGTTTTTCGGGCTTACCGGAACAGATATTGATAATCCCCAACACTTCATCCTGATTCACCGCCGCGGCAACTTGATGACAGAAATCGGGATAATCTAGAAAATCATACTGGTTCTGACCTGTGGTGAACGGGAACTCTTTCTTACCTTCGATCTCCGCCGCAACGATTTTTGAGAAAATGGAGCTGCCATATTGCGTATCGCTGACGATGTAATATCCACGAAGCCACTGGAACTTTACTTTGTTCTGCAACGCTATGGTCTGCAATGCGTTACGGAGCGCATCCTTGGCGATTCCATACATGCTCATCGGCCAGCATGGGGTGTGAGCGTTGATGCTGCCTTCATGGAATCCGATTTCATGCATCGATCCCATGCACGCCACTTGCTGGATTCCGGATTCGCACAGTTTTTTCAGGAATGCAACATGCTTAGGCAAATCCTCAAAGTGCGCATTCGAATTGTGTACAAAACCATCACGCCAAGCCAGATGCAACACCACATCGGGCTCGCCGAAGTACGTATAGGGATCTTCAATCGAGAAGATGTCTCCGGGCACGCAATGAGCCGCAGAATTCACATGGTCACAGGCGAAGTCTGTGGCGATTACCTCGTTTCCACGCTTAAGCAACTCATCAACCACACCGCGCCCTAAATATCCATTAGCACCGGTAACCAAAATCTTCATGATTTTCTCCTTGATATTCTTGATGTCTTATTTCTCTTTAATGGCCGAAAGCCACTGCTTCGAAATAGAGTCAACCGACAAACGTTCACGCAACCGCACGCCAGCTTTGCTAAAGCGTTCCTGCACACCAGTATCGCCTGCAATACTGCACATAGCCGTAACCATGCGCTCCTTGTTCCGAACCGGAACAAGATATCCATTTACGCCATTGTCAATGACCATGCGGGCCCCACCGATTGGGCAGTCCGTAGCAATCGTCGGAATTCCCAACGCAATAGCTTCAATCATTGAATTCGAGAGTCCCTCAAAATCCGAGGAAATGACAAACATGGCGGCATCGAAAATGCAGGCATGAACATCCTTCCGGAAGCCGCAGAAATGAACGCTATCGCCAACCCCTCGGGAAACTGCATAACGCTTTAGATCATTTTCCAGTGCGCCTTCGCCGTAAATCTCGAAGGTATAGTCGCAGAACCGTGTGCGGAATTCTGCAAACGCATCAATGGCGAGCGGCAAATTCTTCTGCTCATTCAAACGACAAACGGTAACCACTCGCTTGGATCGTTCACCTTCATAGCGTGGCAGCATGCTATTATTGAGAGGATTAAGAATCACACGGTACTTACCAGCCGCATATTTGGGGTAATACTCAAGTGCATCCTGTGTTTGGAATACCACGCAGTCCGCAAGAGCGTATAGCCACGGATGAATAGCCCTAACCAGCCGACGCTTTCCAAAAGCACGGTGTGGATCATTACGCTGGGAGATAATTATGCGGTTCCGCATACCAATTCCCGCTATTAGAGTGAACAAATTTTGACTATCCATGAAGGAAATAAATACCGTATTCGGCATCGCTCTCATCTTCGCCCGAATAGCTTTAATCTGATCAAGGGAATTCGGGTTGCTTTCCGCGCAGGATGTATCGACATGGACGCGCTTGTCCAAAGCATACGCGGTATGAGTGCTGTTAGTTAAGAACAACGTCACATCACATCCACTACGAGCGAATTCGCCAGAGAGAATAGAGACCACTCGTTCGGCACCGCCACCGTCCATAGTTGGCATAATGAAACATATACTCTCACCCATATCGATACGTCCTTGCTTATATTGGTATATGTGCTGTTTAGTCCCTGCGGAACAGGTCGCGGGTGTAGACCTTGTCCTTTACGTCATCGAGGCAAGAGTCATAACGGTTCGCGACAATGGAGTGCGAGCGCTTCTTGAACTCATCAAGGTCGTTGACCACTTCGGAGCCAAAGAAGGTAGAGCCGTTTTCGAGCGTGGGTTCATAGATGATAACCGTCGCACCCTTGGCCTTGATGCGCTTCATCACACCCTGAATGGAGCTCTGGCGGAAGTTGTCGGAGTTGGACTTCATGGTCAAGCGATACACACCAACCACGGTCTCATGTTCCTTGCTGGCATCCCATTCGCTGTTGGGGCCATAGGCACCAGCAAGCTCGAGTACGCGGTCGGCGATGAAGTCTTTACGGGTGGTGTTCGAATCCACGATCGCCTGGATGAGGTTCTCCGGCACGTCCTGGTAGTTGGCGAGCAGCTGCTTCCGCCGTAACCGAAGCTCGGGTTGTTGTAATGCGTGCCGATGCGCGGGTCGAGGCACACGCCGTCGATGATCTCGCGCGTGTTCAGGCCCTTCGACTCGGCGTAGGTGTCGAGCTCGTTGAAGTAGGAGACGCGCAGTGCCAGATACGTGTTGGCGAACAGCTTCACGGCCTCGGCCTCGGTGAAGCCCATGAGCAGCGTGTGGATGTTCTCCTCGATGGCCCCCTGCTGCAGCAGCTTGGCGAACGTCTCGGCCGCCTCGACGAGATGCCGGTCCTCCGGGTCGGTGCCGACCACGATGCGGCTCGGGTACAGGTTGTCGTACAGTGCCTTGGATTCGCGCAGGAACTCCGGGCTGAAGATGATGTTCCTGGAACCGGTCTTCTCACGAATCGACTTGGTGTAACCGACCGGGATGGTGGACTTGATAACCATGATCGCGCCCGGATTCACCTTCATCACCAGGTTGATGACGGCCTCCACCGCAGAGGTGTCGAAAAAGTTCTTCGTGCTGTCGTAGTTGGTGGGAGTCGCGATGATCACGAAATCGGCGTCGCGGTATGCGCTTTCACCATCCAGCGTGGCAGTGAGGTCCAACTCCTTCTCCGCAAAGTACTTCTCGATGTAATCGTCCTGGATCGGGGACTTACGGGCGTTGATCATGTCGACCTTCGCAGGAACAATATCCACCGCGGTAACCTGATGATGCTGCGCCAAAAGCGTAGCCAAGCTCAAGCCAACGTAACCGGTACCAGCAACGGCAATCTTCAATGAATCAAAATCCTTCATCTCTTTTTTCATCCTTTCTTGTAAAATATGTTATGAACTACGTGAATGACTGGAATAGCGAATCGAATGCCCTATTTATCAGAGTCATCGAGGTAGAAGGTCTTGTACCACTCGGCAAATCGACGCAAGCCTTCACGCAGCGGAGTTGAAGGTTTATAGCCAAAATCGCGTTCTAAGGCCGCAGTATCCGCATACGTGACCGGCACATCGCCTGGTTGCATGGGGACCAGCTCTTTATGAGATTCGAAGTCGTAATCTGCAGGAAGCACTTTGGCTCGTAGAAGCTCCTCCTGCAGAATAGTGACGAATTCGAGCAGGTTTTCCGGATGCCCGTTACCAATGTTGTACACCGCATAAGGCGGAACCGGCAGACCATCTTCTCCTGTCTGCTTCGAAGGCGCACCTTGCATCACGCGCAGAATGCCCTCAACAATGTCATCAACATAGGTAAAGTCACGTCGGCAATTGCCATAGTTGAAAATCTTGATTGTTTCTCCTGCGCGAAGCTTATTGGTGAAACCGAAATACGCCATATCAGGGCGTCCGGCAGGTCCATACACGGTAAAGAAACGCAGGCCCGTAGAAGGAATGTCATACAGCTTTGAGTAGGCATGTGCCAACAGCTCATCAGACTTTTTCGTAGCAGCGTATAGGCTCACTGGATTATCTACCTTGTCATCCGTGGAATATGGAACCTTCTTATTGGACCCATATACGGAGGAGCTAGATGCATACACAAGATGATCCACCGGATGATGGCGACAAGCCTCAAGAATGTTATAAAAACCAATCAGATTCGACTGAATATAAGCATCAGGATGCGTGATGGAATATCGCACACCAGCTTGAGCGGCAAGATTCACCACAACGGTAGGTCGGTATTGCTCGAATACATCATTTACTGCGTCTTTATCTGCCAAATCAGCTTTGATGAAAGTGAACCCTTCATAATGAGAGAGCTGGTTAAGGCGATATTCCTTAAGACGCACATCGTAATAATCATTTACATTATCGAAACCGATAACATGAATCCCTTCAATAGAATCAAGCAGTTGCTTTGCAAGATTCGAGCCGATGAATCCCGCAGCGCCAGTGACCAGTACAGCGGCATTATGCAAATCAATTGTGTTCTTCATTTCTCCTCCTCGACATCCCTTTGCTGGGTTGGAATCTGCAAACAGCGCATGTATAGTTCCCCAAGAGAACGGATATAAAGGCTTTGTTGAGCTCTGCGATTGATATAGTCGCCGCATTCCTGTTGCATGACTGCATATTCATCACCATTGAGTGCTGACGCTTGCAATAGATGGTTTGCCAAATCATCTAACTGCCCGGATTCAAACCTGAATCCGGTTTTCCCTTCCACCACAAGCTCGGGAATTCCTCCGATATTCGCGCCGATTATTGGAGTCTGCGCTGCCAGGGATTCCAAACCTGAATAAGGCATGTTCTCCCGCCATTCGGAGCACAGCACGCTGAAGCGAGCATTGCCAACCTCGCGCTGAAGATCCTCTCCGGTCTTGTAGCCAAGGAGTTTGATACGGCGTTCAGCTTCAGGGCCGGCTGATTTGATGAGATTTTCGATAGCCTGGCGCTCAGGACCATCGCCGACGATATGCAAGGTCCAATTGGCTGGGAGGAGTTTGCTGCCTGCAACCCCACTATTCATCAAGCCTGCAGCCCGCAGGAACGCCCTCACCAATGTAAGGATGCCTTTTTCTTTGGAAAGTCGACCAAAGAACAAGAAATACGGCTCAACGGTATTGAACTTATTCGTGTTGGCTACCTTATGCGCCATGTCCATTTGGCTGGTGGTCAGGAAGTTCTGCATGGCCACGGTTCTGCCGGCATATCCACCCTCATCCAGCTTGTGCTTCATGAATTCACTGGGGGCGATGATTTTGTCGATCTTGTCGTAGGAATGATGGTTCTTCAGGAATTCCGCTTCAAGGAACGCCAGACCACTCTTCGCTTTCGATCCTTTCACACAAGTTTTCTTCACCGCATGGAAGAAGTGACAGTCAAGGCAATCGTCGCAAACCTTGCCGGAACCGTCCACCATCGTGTAAGCCGGGCACAGCAGAATATAGTCGTGCGCTGTATACACCACCGGAACACGGTGCTTCTTCAAATAAGGCGCATCCAGAATCGACAAAGTGAGCTGGCGATGCACATTATTTATATGAATAATGTCTGGCTGGAATTCTTCGAGCAGCGCCTCAAACTTGCGCTTCGCTTCGAAGGAATACACCAACGTCGCCGCTTCCTTCACTTTTTTGAACGCGGAAATCTTGCCGACGTAGTCCTTTTCGGATACGAAATACTTGCTCCAATAACTCGGCTCATTGTTTGGGTGCTGCATGGAGAAGAACGCAACCTCATGGCCGAGTGCTTTCAATCCCTCCGCAAGCGCGAAGAAATATGTTTCAGCACCGCCTTTGCGGTAGAAATATTTGTTGACCAGTAAAATCCTCATTTATCTGCTCCTCGGTAGAGCTTGAGGGTCGCTTGAACAACCTTGTCCCAGCTATAGCGGCCAGTGATATAGCCGGCCGCGCCGGTCTTGATTTTTCGTACCTTACCCACGTCTACGAGCAACTCACCGAGTTTGTCGGCCAAATCGTTCACATCGCCATGTCGGAACGTGACTCCATGCATCATTCCGGACTCATCACACAGCACATCAGCACATTCAGCGATATTGGAGGTCAGGCAGCAGCAGCCGTAAGCCAATGCCTCCAATAGGCTCATTGGCATACCTTCCAAATCACTGGGCAATACATATATGTATGCGTTGCTATACAGTTCTTCGAGTTCACGTCCTTCAATAAACCCGGTCAGAATAATGCGCTGATCTCCGGTAGCGGCCTGCTTAATCGACTCGTAGTATTCGGCGGAATCCGATGCGCCGCCCGCGATCACGAGCTTCTTGTCAGTGTCTAATCGCTTGAACGCTTCGATGAGGTAATGCACGCCCTTTTCCGGTACGATGCGTCCCAAGAACAGAATGTAGGAATCCTTCTCCAGACTCCACTTGTCAGCAATCACGTCAGGAGAAACGGATTCTACCGGCGCAATGCCGTTGGGAATGAAACGTGTCTCCCGCCCGTATGTGTCTTTGAAATACTGCTGCACACCACGGCTCAGCACGATTACCTCGTCCGCACATTTCGCGGCAGTGCGTTCACCAAGCTTCAGATACATGGAGGCGAACCTGCCCCACTTCGCACGCTGCCAATCCAGACCGTGAATCGTGGCGACCGTACGGATGCCGGCCCAATGCGCCAGACGAAGCGGCACGCACGGGCCCTCCGCATGGTAGTGGATCACATCCGGACGGGCCTTGATCGCCTTCAACGTGGCGAAGAAAGAGGACGTGAGGGCGGCCAGTCCCTTGGCGTCGATGGTCGTGACGGGAATGACCTTCACTCCCCGGTACATATACGGCTTGTCGCTGGTGCTCGACTGGTTGTCGAACTCCTCGCCGGCCACGTTGTGGCCTTTGCGGTTGTACACCACGACCTGCTCCCCGCGTGCAACCATACGTGTAGCCAGTTCGTCCACAACAATCTCAATGCCACCTTCGCGAGACGGAATGCGTTTGTGGCCGATGAACGCGATCCTCATGGCCTCAGTCCTTCTTCGTTTTCTCGCTCTTTTTGTGCTGGATTTGGCGCTTCTTGCCGTTGTCGTCGGACTCGTCGCCGTAGTAGTAATAGCCACCCTTCTGGGGCTTCTCCGTCTCGCCGTAATTCATGGCCAAGCCCACGGGATCGATGCTCAGTGTGCTCAGTTCGTGCCCGGTCTGCCGGAGCAGTTTCTTTTCCGTCACTCCCAAGCCGGCCACCAGCAGCAGTTCTGGCCCTTCCTTGGCGAATACGGCGGCATCATTGGCCACCTGCATGGGGGCGGTATCGATAATCACATAGTCATAGGCTCCGGAAACCTGCTCAACCAGTGCCTTCATAGCGCGGGAATTCAGCAGAATGCTGGGGTTCATGGTTTGTTTTCCAGCAGGAAGCACGTGGAAGTTCGGCTTCCAGTAGCGTTGAATCGCATCATGCGACGATACACGGTTGGTAATCAGATGGGTCAAGCCCACTGCACCCTCAATGCCTAGGGCCTTGCTCACCGAGGGGTTGCGCACATCGGCGTCGATCAGCAGTACCTTGCTGCCGTTTTCGGCGAATGCAGTCGCCAGGTTCACGCTCAGCGTGGTCTTGCCTTCGGACGGGCCGGTGGAAGTCACCACAATTACATTGGATAACGGCTCATCGGGCAGCACGAACATCACATTGGTGCGCAGGCGTCGAATCTCTTCTGCCTCGCGGGAGGCCGGGCGGGAGATAATCACCGGCGACGTACCGGCATAAGCCTCATTGCGGCTCAGCGACCCCAGTACGGGAGCATCGATAACAGCGGTAACATCAGAATCGCGGCGAACACGGGTGTCCAGCAAATCCTTGATAAAGGCAACCACGATGCCGAGAATGACACCGACCGCAAGACCTGCCGCCAAATTGAGCTTGACGTTAGGTGAACTGGGGGAAGCCGGAGCGTACGCCTGCTGCACCACAGTTAGGTTGACGGGAGAGATGATCTTATCGCCCTCATCGCTGTAAATCGTGGAAGTAACCTGTTTTCTCAGGTTTTCGGCAACCGAATTGGCAATGCTGGACGCCTGCTTCGGGTCTGGATCATTAACCGAAATATCCACCAGCATGGTGCCATCCGGGTTGGAAGCGGTAACGCTCTCAGCCAATTCCTTTACCGTGGTGTCAAGACCCAAATCATCAATAACCGGCTGCAATACAGACTCGGTTTTTACCAACTGCGGATACGTTTGAATCTGGCTATTGATGTAATTGGCGCCAGAGCTCAGCTCGCTTGCATTGCTGGATGCGCCCGACGCAGCCGCTGAACTGCGATAAGTGGCCAAGAATTCGGAAGTTGCGGTGTATTGCGGAGTGCGGGTAAAGGTGTACGCGCAGATTGCCACCATCACAATGACCAGCGTGACCACTGCGGTAATCACATGCTTTCTTACCGCATTGAATAAATCGAGAATGGTGACTCCATTACCGTCCTGCACCTGTTCAGCTTCATCCACAGCTATGCTCCGTTCTTCCTTATTCACGGTTCCACCTTAATGTATAGGGGTTGCCCCTTTAATCAACCAAGGGGGTCTGTCTCAAAATCATTTCATTTTCATCGGCCGCGGGACTGGCCAGCACATGCACCGTGGTCTCGAAACTTTCCCCCGGCCGCAATGTCACGGTTTTCACACCCACCGTCAGTCCATCGTGCACAGCGAACTGATCGAAATCCTGGGTCCAATCCACAATGCGCCCTTCATCGGGGGCGTAGACGTACAGCACCGTTTCGATCTCCCCCGTACGGGGGTTGCCGTTATGGTCATAGCCGCGCAACAGATCCGGAGCGGCATTCACCTCGGCGGCATCGGCCGTATTCGTCAGTTTGATGTGAACGGTGTATTGCTTGGCGCCACTGGGATAGGTTTTGTCATATGTACTGGTCACTTCACGCTTCAGGTACCAGTCCATCTTGCCCATGGTGGCGTCGTTGAAGTACACGCCCGTAACCGAATGAGCCGGGTTCGACTGCAATTCGCCGGCGATGGTCGTACCCGAGATACGCTGCTGCTCGCCCTCATGAGCACTCCATACATACAGATGGCCGTCGGATACGGACTTCTGGAACGTTTGCACCAGCTGCTGATTCTTGCCGTCCACATTCTTGAGCACATGAGTGAAGATCTCACTGGCCGCCATCGTGAAGAAGTCGGTTTGCTCCGCCTGCGTATCGGTATCAATATAAATCTGGTTCAGAATTCGCTGCTCGGCATTGTCGCCGCTCATCACCGTGCCGTCGGAGAGCGTCACGGGGCCGGCAACCTTCAATAACCGCTGCAGGAACACCGGGTCCACGCTGATGACGCCATCCACACCGTCATGACCGGCTCGATGCCAGATCTGACGCGCGATATCAGCGACGCGCGGGAAATCGGGAGTGAAATTGATGTCCGGATAGTCCGTGGCCATCTTGGTGGAGAAGAGATTGCGTTCTTCCGCCGTCAGTACGCTCGCGGCTTCATCCTGGCTGAACAGACCATTCCGAGGCGGATCGCCGAACGTACTCATGCTGATTTTGCCTGTATCGACGGTGAGCGTGGCCCACGCAGTTGGAATGCCTCCCGTGGCACGCAGCTCAGCATTGTTCTGTGCCAGCACCAGGTAGGTTCGCGGGCCTCTGCCGCTACCACCTCCATCACTGCTATCCAAGTCGAACATCTTGGGCAGCACATCCGTCAGCCGACTGGCCGTATCCGTCAGGCTGGCAAGCTCCTTGAACTTGCTACGCCCCTGCTGCACCGCCTCGGTAATCTGCGGAATATGCGTATCACCAATCTTGCCCATGTCTACGCTGGCATCCGCCACTACTCCATTGGCGGCGGCAAGATCCTGAGTCACGCTGGCCATATCCCCCAGCTGAATCGTGCCGTCTTTGATACCGATGCTGTTGAAATCCAAGGCCTGTGCCGCCTTGGCAAGCTTCGGCAATGCGTTGTTCGACACGTCTTCCAAAATGTGCACCATGTCTCGCGCGGCCTTCACGTCAGAACCGTAATAGGGCACCAATGTGGCCAGTTTCCATACCGGCTGCTTGGTCTGCGCATACGTAGCGTCGATATGCTGGGAGAATGCTTCAATGCTGGCTTGCGCTTTGTCGGTGTCGCCGGCTTGAACTTGTGATTGGATGCGGCTTGCGGCCTGAATCGCTGCTTCCACTTCATTTTTCGCTTTGAGCGCGGAAAGGCCGAGCCACGCCGCGAGCGCTGCAATAATCAACAGCAGTGCGCCGATTACAATCAGCACCATCCGAATGCGCTTTTTGCGCTTGATCCGCCTGATATGTTCATGGCTCATACGCCGGCGGTGCTTACGCCGTTCTGCCGCTCGGACGTCTTCAGCAAGTACCTCGGGGTCAACATACGGCTGTATCACTTGGCGATCATCCGCGTTTTTCGACCGCTCGGAGGGTGCCGGCGGCTGAGGTATTTCTGGTATGTTCGAATCAGTCATAGATATATCGACTTATCTTTCTGTAATCACGTTCAAGGGCGGGGCGGCAAGGGCGCGGCAAGACTGAAGCAGCGAAACGGGAAGGAATCAGTACGCTCCCTTATGGCTCAGCACTGCACCCACCGTGCGGAACAGCAGCACGATGTCTCCCATAATCGACCAGTTCTGCACGTAAGCCACATCAAGGGCCTCGCTTTCCTCGGCGGACAGATCGGAGCGGCCGGACACTTGCCACGGACCGGTGATGCCGGGCTTGACCAGCATGCGGGTGGCGTACAGACGGTTGTAACGGGCATATTCCTCAGGCAGCGGCGGGCGCGGCCCCACTACGGACATATCGCCCATCCATACGTTGAGGAACTGGGGCAACTCGTCAATGGAGAAGCGGCGAATGAAGTGCCCCACCTTGGTGATGCGTGGATCGTTCTTCATCTTGAAGATGAAGCGGTCGGTCTGACCGGTTTCTTTTGCGAGCTCCTTCTTGAGCGCGTCGGCGTTCACTACCATCGAGCGGAACTTGTACATCTGGAACGGCTTGCCGCGCAGGCCCATACGGGTCTGCTTGTAGAACACCGGTCCGCCGTCCGTGACTTTGATGGCGATCGCCACCGGAATGGTGATAATCAGCGAACAGATGATCGCTAGCGAAGAAATCACCAAATCAAACAAGCGTTTGGTCAAACGGCGGGCTGGCGTGTACTGCGCAAGACGTTGCGTGATAATCGTGGTGCCTTGGATGGATCGAACCTGAATCTCATGGTTAGAAGTGTCAGCGGCGGAAGCCCGCATGGCAATCTCCAGACCGAACGATTCCATGCGCACGGAGAAGATATCGTAATTATCCGAATAGCGACGCAGCTCGTCAGCCACCATGACGGTCTGCGCGTTCATGTCAATAATCTGTTCAGCAAGATTATGATCGCTGTACTCAAGTACGGGCAGCTGGCAGCCCTCGTTCTTTTGCATCTCCTCACGGAGTGTCTCATGGTCGGTGCTCTGTTCAATCAATCCGGTATCGGGATTGAGATGAATCGGGCATACTGCCACCGGGCGGTAGTTGAGTTGCCGACGCTGGCCGAGGAATTGTAGCGTGCGACCAATGCCGTGCGGGGAACCGATGATCACCGTGCCATAAGCGTAGGCGCCCTTGCGACGACTACGCGTAATGAATGCACGGCTGGCAATGCGTTCCACCATGGTGAGCAACCATCCGGCAATCACCACCAAGCAGAGCGACGTGAGGGTCAGACCCAGATTAAAGAAGTAGTTGAACGCGCACTGCACCACCCAGCACACGACCATGCCTTTGACCAGCAGCACATTGAGCTGGTAACCGTCACCCATAACATGGCGGTGATAAATGCCGGCAACATAGAGCGACCACACCCAGAAGCAGGCCACAATAATAAGGTAAACGGTGGAGTCAATCGTGAAATTGAATCTGCTCGAATAGAGCGGCGTTGCCTCATGGCGCAGATTGAGCACCGTAGCTCCGGCGATGATGTACATGGCGGCGTCGATAAGCATGAGGGCGAGATTGACGAAGAATCGCCAGTACAGCACGTGGCTGAGCTGCTTTTGGCGGATATCTCTGAGCTGAGCGGTGGTCCGGTCACCGCTATTGGCCTGTCTGCTGCGTGTAGACGGCTGACCGTTACTGCTCAGATACGACACCTCAGACACCAGTCCTTCCTTTTCGACCGTATACTGCAGGTCTCGCGGCTCTCACTTCTCTGGATTCCCCTGTGTACGGGTGTATACGGGGTTACCCCTTCAACATGGTACAGACATCAGGCGGGTTCTAGTGATCGTTGCAACACCTGACCTACCGCAAGGAGGGTCAGGTG
>ERZ781275.1174-NODE-1174-length-20108-cov-4.660250_pt1 | contig 20108 bp, 15 predicted proteins | sample MGYA00375853_ERZ781275 | MGnify/ENA primary metagenome ERZ781275 (study PRJEB29790, sample SAMN03653691) | human gut metagenome | host: Homo sapiens | place: USA: Dallas, Texas | collected 2012-07-23 | study: EMG produced TPA metagenomics assembly of the Gut...
TTTTTTTACCACCTCCCGCCGTAACTTCCTTAACCGGAGTTTCAGGATCAATCGTCGGCACAGTTACATCCTCAACCTTTGGTTTTTCAACTGTAATTACACATGTAGCTGAGTATCCTGCAATACTTGCAGTTATCGTTGTTTTTCCAGGTGCTAATGCGGTAACTGCTCCCTGATAGTCAACAGTTGCAACCTTTTCATCACTAGAAGTCCATGCAATCTTCATTTGCTCGGATGATGTATCTGCACCATGAGCTACATCTGCCTTAATGACTTTTATATCGCCTAATTTAACTGTTAGCTCAGTTTTATTTAACGTAATTCCTTTAATACTGTCATCAAATGTATCTGTTGCACTTGTTCCAAATTTTTCAACTATACTTGCTGCGTTTCCAATCAATGAACGATGATATGTTAAAGAGATAGCGCTTGAATTCTTAGTGAATTCAATACTGCCGGATTTACCTTTTTCAAGATTGGTTATTTTTCCACCTGTGATATTAGCTTTTACACTTCCGATAGTTCCTGTTACACCCTTATCCGGTGTTTCACCGCCTAAATAGAAATTTCGAACAGTTCCATCTGTAACATTTAATTCAGCTGAATTCATGGAGCCACGATTCACAGATTGTATTACTTTATAATCCGTCCCACCATTTATATTTAATGTTGCAGTTCCTGTATATCCGTTTGAACCACCTGCTGATACATAGGCATTGCTGAAATCTCCTGCTGTAATTGTGGTTGTGGCAGTATCTGTTCTACTTATTCCTTCTCCGCCGCCAAATACTAACAGGTAATTTGAACCACCATTAATCAACACGTTTGCATTCTCTACGATACAAGGTGAATTTTTCGCATCACCGCTATACCATGTATGCTCGTCTTTTACAAGAGATGATGCACCTCCACCAACAACTTGACTTGGTATACTGCCACCGTTTATGACAACATTACTATTCACAACATGAGATGTATGAAGACCTCCACCTATTAACGCATTAATAGTACCGCTCTCCATAGTAACAGATGTATTTTGAATTACTTCTGCAGAGTTATGACTCCCTCCAAAAACATTTGCCTTTGTCGAAATTTCCATTTCTCCGCCGTCCCATGTTATCATGTTTTTGTTATTATCTATTCCCGTAATCGTAATAGGAACACCATTTGCAAAAACATATTCTACATTACCATAGGTTTCTTTGGTAGGCTTAGGCGTTGCTGCGTTAATCTGTGCTGTTGGCAAAGAGATAATACTCATCATCATTGCTATACATGTTGTAATTCCAAAAGCTTTTGTCTTTACAGACCTTTTCATATAGACCCTCCTTTTTCCATCTTCCAAACATTTAAAAACTAGAAAATCGTGTACTCTATCCCTCCCATCTCAAAACGTATAACATAATAGATAGCGGACAGCAGGTTGAAAAACCTGCTTTTTTAGACTATTTTCATTAAAAAAATACACTTTTTCCTTAATATTTATCTATTTTTCTTCCATTCATATATGTATACGTTTGAATACAACTATAGTATAGCGCTTAAAATGTCACTTTGCAACCATTCTTTTTAAAGGATATTTATATGACGCACATATGATTTTCTACAAAGCTCATATGATGCAGACGAGATAATCCTCTGTCTGTACACCAGAAAACAACATAAAAAGCTACTTTGACAATCTCTATTTTAATAAAGCTTTACTTGACAGTAATAATCCTGTACAAAAAAAGCAACAGTTGCATGAAAACCATTGCTTTTCAAGGCTTATTTATTCTGTAGCAAAAACTGCTGTTCATCCATATTCATAATACGACATGCATTCTGATAATAGACTTTTCGCAAAATTTCATCCGATAGACCGATTCCATAGATTCGCCATCTCCCCTGTCCTGGAAGCTCGCCATTTGGCTGATATGGAAAATATTCATCCATAGTTTCCAGAAACCGGTAATAAATGGAATGCTGTCCCAGATCCAGCGGACAGCAATCCGTTCCGAATACAATACGTTCTGAATACTTTTCAAAGAATGTTTTACTGGAATAGGGCACTCTCCCCAGCTCTGCTACACGCGCCGCCATATCCACATACATATTATCGTATCGGTCCAGACGCAATGCAACATGCTTCAGATTTTCCGCATAGCTGCCGAAATGTGCAATTATAAAGGTTGTTTGCGGGTGGTTCTCCACCATACGATCCTGCATATCCATAAGTTCTTCAAAGCACAACTGCCCCGATTTGCCAAACTGCCAGTCAGGATGACAGTTCAATTCCTCAAAGCGTTCATTATGACGATCAGCAGGCTTAAAAAACGCTACTGGGTCCGCAATATGAATTAAAATTGGCATGTGCAGTTCCGCTGCTGTTTGATACACAACATCCAGACGCGGATCATCTGTTCGAATATACTTGCCGTACGTATCCCTGTATTCCAGCGAAATGACCTTCCACATCTTGATACCGCGTGCTCCCTTCCGATAAGCTTCCATCAAATGATTACGCACCCATTGCTTGAAATCCGGATCATCAATTCTGGATACATCGATCCATACAAATGTAGTTATATAATTCTCAAATCCCTCTGTCTTACGAATCATGGCATCAAGCTCATTTCCCCAGACACCATCAAGATTCACGATATGTGCAACGCCAGCATCCTGCAAAGCTTCGACATAATCCGCAGTATTATACAGTGCCGCATAACCGGGGCCAGGAACCAGATTGCCCATATGTGTATGCATATCGAATACCGGAAATTTCGGTTTGCATATCGGATGCTGTGGTGTTATACATTCTGCATACGGGTCAAACTGTGATAAATAGAGATCGTTCATGAATGAATTGCCTCTTCTGTTTCCGGATCAAAGAAATTCATACGGTTCGCATCTATTGTCAGTTTCAGCATCTGATGCGGCTGCAGCTCCATACGCGCATTTACTTTGGCAACCATCGACGTATTACCAATCGTCCCATGCAGTATATATTCATTTCCCAGCAGTTCCTTTACATCCAACTGATAGTCTATGACAGATTTTGGATAGGTCTGTGCTACGATTTCCTCCATGTAGATGTTTTCCGGACGGATTCCCATGATAATTCTTTTATTCTCATAGGTCTTCAGGCTCTCCTTCGCAAGATCATTTACTTCAATTGAATGTGCATCAAAGCAGAACATACCTTCCTTATACGTTCCCTCGATGAAATTCATAGCTGGACTTCCTAAAAAGCCTGCCACAAACATATTAGCCGGATGCTCGTAAATTTCCTCCGATTTGCTGGATATATCCATCCTTCATAACAACAATGCGGCTCGCCATCGTCATAGCTTCTGTCTGATCATGAGTAACATAAATTGTCGTCGCTCCGATGCGTTCATGCAGCTTTATGATTTCAGAACGCATCTGCACGCGCAGCTTGGCATCCAGATTAGATAACGGCTCATCCATTAAAAACACCTTGGCATTGCGGACAATTGCCCTCCCCAGAGCAACCCTTTGCCGCTGTCCGCCGGATAGTGCTTTTGGCTTGCGTTTCAGATATGGTTCGATTTCCAAAATTCGCGCTGCTTCGTGAATACGCTTATCTATTTCATCCTTTGGCACCTTTTTGATTTTCATACCGAATGCCATATTATCATAGACACTCATGTGCGGATATAACGCATAGGATTGAAATACCATGGCGATATCACGATCCTTACTTGGCACATCATTTTCCAGTACATCATCAATAAACAGACTGCCGCTGGATATTTCCTCGAGACCGGCAATCATGCGAAGCGTCGTGGATTTGCCGCAGCCAGACGGACCTACAAAAACAATGAATTCCTTATCCTTGATTTCCAGATTGAAATCAAAAACAGCCTGTACCTTATTATCATATATCTTATTTATATTCTCTAACCTTAAATTTGCCATATCTGCTCTCCTTTATTTCATACCTGTCATCGCGATACCCTTGATGAAATGCTTCTGGAAAATCATGAAAACGACGGTAACCGGCACCATAATCAATGCAGAAGCAGCCATTGTTGCGGAAAGGTCAGCCATATGCTGCGATGCGAAGAAGGACAAAGCCAATGGTAACGTCATTTTCTTAACCTCATTCAGCATAATCAGTGGATTCAGATAATCATTCCAGTAATTCAGGAAGGTGAAGATAGCCAATGCACCAAGTGCTGGTCGTATCTGAGGAATAATGATTTTCCAGAAAATCGTGAAGTCTCCTGCCCCGTCCAGCTTAGCACTTTCGATAAGCTCTCTTGGAATCTCATCACAAAACTGCTTGCATAGATATATACCGAAGGCGTTTACGAAGGAGGGTAGAATCAAAGCGCCTGCACTGTTATACAATCCAAGTGAATTGATCAAAAGGAATGAAGGAATCATAGTTGTCTGTGCGGGAACCATCATACTGGCAAGCAGGATGGCAAACAATAGCTTTTTGCGTTTGAATTGAAATTTTGAGAACACATAGCCTACCAGGGCGCTGGTGAACAGAATAATGACGGTATTTGTCACCGTAATAAATGCACTGTTTTTAAACCAGGTGAAGAACGGGGATTGTGTCAATACCTTTTCATATCCGCTGAGTGTTGGCTCCAGCGGCAGAAGATGTCTTGGATTAACCAGAATCTCCTGTGTGCTTTTGAAAGAATTGGACAGCATCCAGAAATACGGCATGATGAAGAAAATTGCAAGGATTGCAAGGCCGATAAAGATACCATAGCGGACAGCCTTTTGTTTCGTCATTTTATGTTTTTTCATATCAATACTCCCATTCTACCTTATTAGCACGCTGCTGGATGAGGGAAACAACCATAATAATCATGAACAACGCCAGAGAAATTGCCGAAGCATATCCCATGTCCTTAGTTTCAAAGGCTGTCTTATAAATATAGCTGGTCAAAACCAGTCCTGAATTCTGCGGGCCGTTACGTACTGCCATGACAGCAAACTGCGCAAATGCCTGAAAGTGAGAAATCAGTGTCATGATGGTCACAAATGTAAAGGTTCGTTTCAGCAGCGGCAATGTGATATGACGGAATTTCTGCCAGCCGCTGGCACCATCCAAATCGGCTGCTTCATAGAATTCACCGGGAATTCCATCGATACCTGCCGTAAAGAGGATGATGTTGTAGCCGATATCTGCCCATATAGAGAATACAATGATGGACCACATAAGCACATCAGGGTTTCCAAGCCAATTCACCTCTGCTAAACCAAGGGTACGCAATGCCATATTGGCCAGTCCGTTTGTGGTAGGTAAAATACTCTTTGCCCAAACTACACTGGAGGCGACCAGGGGGGCAACACATGGCAGGAAGAAAATCATACGGAAGAGACTTCGGGTCTTGTTAGATTTAAACATACTGATCAGCTGTGCGATCCCCAAGGATATCACGATATTCAGTGCAACGGTAATCACAACGAAGAACAATGTGTTTTTCGTTGCTTTCCAGAATACTGGATCCTGTACAAGACGGACAAAGTTATCTAAACCTACGAAATGGTTATTGGATCGTAAAGGATTATAATCAAAGAATGATATCGCAAGACCTCCGATAATGGGACCAATCATAAAAATCATAAGATGGAGAAAGATTGGAATCAGGACGATGAGAACGAATTTTTTGTTTTTCAATGGGTTCACCTTCTTTTAGATTAGGGAAGAGCGATGTCCTCTTCCCTATACTGGCATTATTTTTTTATAATACCGTTTAATTCCTTCTCCATAGTAATTAGTGCCTGATCAACATTTTTAATATCACCGCGTACCAGCTTTTGGAAGGTTGCATTCACCTTTTCCTTAAACTGATCTGTATTGAAATGACCAATGAATTGCGACTTGTCAAGAATTTTTACAAGTGGTTCGGCATACGGCATCTGTTTGATAAATTCCGGATTGGATGCGACAGATTTTTTCGGAGGAATTTGAGAGCATGCGATATTATGTTTCATCAGCACATCATCCTGGAAGAAATATTCAAGAAATTTGAATGCTGCTTCCTGTTGCTTGCTGTTTCCATTAACCGCCATAGACCATCCAGTTTCTGCGGCAAATGCCGGCTTATCACCAAACCATGGCATAGATACATAATCAAAATCTTTTCCATATTCCAGGCCGAAGGAGGTGATGCCCTCCGCAATTGTCCACGGACCGCGCGGAACCATAACAACATTTCCTGCATACAGCTGCTGATATCCTTCCATATCACCGCCGCCATCAAGACCTTCCATCGTTGTTACACCATCGACCTTCACCATATCATACAACTCCTGCAGTGCTGCCTTTGCCTGTGGTGTCTGCAAATTGAAACTACCGTCCTCGTTTTGATAGGTGCCTCCGGTGGACAGAATCATGGACAGGAACATATATGGAACAGAATCCCAATTCACAAAATCAAAGCCCTTGATTGTAATGGTGTCCCCATCCTTTTTCGTAGCTTTTTTCGCTGTTTCTCTTAATTCCTTCCAGGTGGTAGGAGTCTTTAAATTATTTTCACTCATCAGCTTCTTATTGACAAGCATAGCACCATTTTCAATATTGAATTCCATTGGCAGACCATACAGCTTGCCTTCATATTCCAAAGCGCCAATCGTAGATGGGTACACATCGTCATGAATGGTCTTTGACAGATTTTCCGGTATCTCAGCAAGCGCTCCGGTACTGGCGAAATCCAGACCCCAGCCGCCCCATAGCTCGTAGATATCCGCTCCGCCTTCCTTGGAAATCAAGGATGTTTGGACCTTGGATTCAAATTGGTCATATGGGAAGAATTCGAAATTGATATGAATATCCGGATTCTTTTCCTCAAATTCTCTGGCAATTTCCTGATAAGAAGCTGCCCATGGTTCATTCTGGTGTCCCCAGAAGGTCAATTCCACCTTATCCCCATCAGATCCCCCGGAAGATGAACTACAGCCGAACATCGTTGCACTTAACAGCGCTGATAATCCACAGCAAACTAATTTTTTCATCGATTTTCTCCTCGCTTTGCTTTAATGTTTTGATTTACTCCCGTCTTAATCCTTTAAATCCAGTGTTTTGAAATACGTCAGATAGTCTTTGTTTTTATGCAGCATTTCCTGTACCATATCGTGAATTTCCTGCATACTCAGTACACTTGCCGTCAATGGATCAAAGAGTATCGCCTCAAAGATCAGCTGTGGATCGCCGTTTAGCGCTCCTTGTACAGCAAGCTCCTCGATGCGAGCAGAATGATCCACCATCAGAGCCAGATGATCCGGCAGCGTAATCTGCTGAATGGAATGAATCCCCTTGCTGGTCGCAACAACCGGAACCTCCACACAGGCATTTTCCATAACGTTTCGAATATAGCCTTTGTTTCGCAAATTGCCGTTGAAGAAATACGGTGTATGATCTCCGAAGATGGCATTGAAGATATTGGATGCATATTCCTCTCCCCGTTTCAAATCAATGTCTCCTTGATTCACCCAATCACGGTACTCCTGTTCCCAGGTATCCTCACGTTCCAGATATTCATCCAAAATATAGGCATATGCTCCCGGATTCCATCCGGTTCCATGCATACAGTAGGTTTCAATCAGATCCTTGCGTTTGCGGAACCAAGGATTATATTCGGAATTGTGCCCACTGGATTCGGTTGGAAAATACCCCAGATGCCGGTACATTTCGATTCGAACCATTTCCTCATTGGCAACCTCTTCTCGCTGAATAGCATTCTGAATCAGCGGATAGGCATCTTTCCCCTTCCATTCGTAATTTAGATAGAAGGCCTGATGATTGATACCGGCACAGGTATAGGAAATCTCCTTTGGATCGGCTCCAATCCAGTTTGCCAGCATTTCTGCTGTTCCCTGTACACTGTGGCACAAGCCAGTGACATTAACATCTGTCTGCGTTTGCAGATAGCTGACCAGCATTGCCATAGGGTTTGTATAATTCAATACAATGGCATTCGGACAAAGCACCTCCACATCATGAATGATATCCAGCAGAACCGGTGCCGTACGCAAAAACCGAAAGATGCCAGATGGCCCGCGTGTATCTCCAACACAGATATCGACTCCATATTTCTTTGGAATTTCGATATCATGCCGCCAGACTTCAACACCTCCCTGCAAAATAGTAATTAATACACCGTCAGCATCCTTTAAAGCCTCTTTGCGATCAGTTGTCGCATGAACGACTGCAGGATACCTTCCTGCCTCCACAATGCGCATAACACCATCCTTGGCATATTTCAGACGTGTTTCGTTGATATCCATCAGCATGATTTCACAGTCTCTGAAAGCATCAAATGTCAGGATATCCCTTACCAGTCCTCTGGTAAAGTCAAGAGAACCGGCTCCAATAAATGCAAATTTCCTTTTCATAATCAGTTTCCTTTCTTTGTTTACTAAACATTTGTTTATTGTTTAGTTGATCACAACCCCAGTATACCGCAACATTTTCTATTTGTAAAGGCTTACAGGTTATATTTTTACTAAATTGTTTGCTTTTTTTCTAAATTTGTTCTATAATGTTTAGTAAACAGATAGGAGATGGTTATATGTCAACACTTCGCGATGTCGCTAAGTTGGCTGGTGTATCCCTTGCCACTGCATCCCGTATCCTATCCAACGATGAATCCTTCAAAGCGACAGAGGCTACACGAAAAAAAATTGAAGATGCTGTCCGTGAACTGAACTACACCTTCAAAAGCAAAGCCAAGACCAGTAAATACAATATCGGCTGTATCATGGCAGTTACTTCAGAGAAATACGGTGATCCCTTTTTCAATTCTATTTTAGCATCCGCGGAGGAGGAAAGCACGAAATATGGGATGGCAATTTCTTCCATAAAAAATTACAATGAATTAAAAGATCCCGCTATTTTATCGGAAATGTGCAGACAGAATCTGGATGGACTGCTTTTAATGGAGGATTTGCCAAAGGATACCTTCGCAGCTTTAACAACATCCATTCCTTACATCGTAGGAATCGATCCATATTGCTGCGACTATAACAACGTCGGATTTGATCATATTGAGGCAACCTTCCAGGTGATGGATCATTTTCTAGCCTGCGGATGTCGCAGAATTGCCTATATCGGTGGCGGAGCGCCAAATACCAGCTTTTTAGATAGCAAGCGGATGATCGCATATCGTGAATCTCTGCGTAAAGCAGGAATTCCCTATGATCCCTCAATCGTAATTGATTGCGATTGGGATATTGAAAAATGTGTGCAGGAAACCGAACAGCTGATGCTGCAGGTGAATCGCCCAGACGCTATTTTTGCGGGAAGCGATACACTCGCATCCGTCATCCTTGGAAAGCTGTATGAAATGGATATTCGCTGTCCAAGAGATATTTCCATCATCGGTTTCAACAATCTTTCCACCACTGCACATATGATTCCACCGTTATCCACAGTGGATGTACCAACACACGAAATCGGAAAACGTTCGGTTCAGCGGCTGTATCAGCTGATTCACGAGCATGATGAGACGATACTCAATATCCTGTTACCAACAAAATTCATCGAACGAAACTCTACAGCACGAAAGGATATGAAAGAATGAACTATTATCTGGGAATAGACGGGGGAGGAACCAAGACAAAATTCATCATCTGTGATGCATTTGGCAGAGTACAGGCGCAAAGCATACAGCCCACCTGTCATTATCTGCAATGTGGATTGGATGGTGTCACCAAAGTTATGCAGGACGGCCTGTGTGACTGCCTGAGCAGCAGTACGATTAAGGTGGAACAAATCGCCGCTGCGTTTATCGCCTGTGCAGGATATCGGGATATAGAAAAGGACAGCCCCGCCATTGAAAAGGCTGTCAAAAAAGCTTATCCACAAATACCGCATATGCTAGGCAACGATATGGAAAACGCGCTGGCAGGATCCCTGGCTGGAGCTGCAGGAATCAATGTAATCGCAGGTACCGGTTCCATAGGACTTGGAAAAAATGAACAGGGGCAGCTGTGCAGAAGCGCAGGATGGCACCATATCTTCGGCGGTGATGAAGGCAGTGCCTACTGGATTGCCTGTCGGCTGATTCAGCATTTCACTAAACAAAGCGATGGCAGAGAACCAAAAACTGCATTATATGAAGCTGTGAAAACGCAATATCATCTACAAGAGGACAGTGATATCCTTACTACTTGTGTTGTGAATTGGAACTTTGACAGAACCAGAGTTGCCGCGATGTCACAGACGGTGTATACACTTGCAAAGCAAAATGATCCTGTCGCAATGAAAATTTTTCAGGAAGCCGCAAGAGAGCTTGCTGATATTTATCTGGCAATTTACCGACAGCTGCCCTTCACTTCCAAAAGCATCCCTGTTTCCTATAGCGGCGGTGTCTTCAAAAGCGGAAGCTATATTCTGGAGCCGTTAAAGGAATATTTGTCCATAGAACCGTCATTAACACTGACTGCGCCCATCCTTTCTCCCGATGCAGGCAGTATCATACTCGCAATGCAGCATGACAACCACTTGATTGATGAGAAAATCATTCAAAATTTACGCACCTTATAGCTGTTTTGCATCGTTTCTTCGTATAAAAGAACGTACATTGGAAGCCTTATGCTTCAATACATGTATACAAGCTGCGATATTCACATACAGAAACGCTGATACCTCCCCTGTTAAAGTCCGGTATCAGCGTTTTTGTTCAGTTATCATAGAAGATACTCATGTGTCACTTATTGGAAATAGACGTATACCTGCAGCCACCATTCATAAAAAACGCATTATCCTAAGAAAGTGTGCAGTCTGCATATATGCTCAAATAAGCTGTTTTGCTGATGAAGAAATAAATTCTCCTGCTTTTTTCTACATAAAATATGTCCTTTGCCAGACCCTGTGTATTTGAAATGCATCATCCAGCAATATCAAATCCGCATCATAGCCAGGCTCGATGGATCCTTTTTTCCAGCCATACAGCTTTGCAGGATTGTATGCCGCCATACGCACCGCACTTTCCACACTGCAACCGGTATATCTGCAAATATTGCGCAGGGCAGTATTCATTGCCAGCGTGCTTCCAGCAATTCGACCGGTTTCTTTTACCGTAGCTTTTCCATCCTGAATGACAATGTTCTTGCCGCTAAACGGATATTCTCCATCCGCTACCGCCTTATATGGATTGGCATCACTGATGAGTATGATACGATCATCCCCAAGCGCATGATAGGTTGCCTCTACGACATCCGGATGTACATGAAACCCATCCACAATCAGCTCGCACATCAAATTGGAAAGCAATGCACCTGTCACCACACCAGGATTACGGTGCTCATGCTGACTCATCGCATTATACAGATGCGTAATGCCCTTAGCACCATTACTTTGGGCCTGTTTCACCTGCTGTGCATTCGCCATACTGTGCCCGATATTCATGACAATGCCCTGCCTTGTCCCCTCCTTGATCATTCTTTGCGCATCAGGCAGCTCCGGTGCGATTGTCATTGAGGAAATATGTCCAGAGGCACTCAGAAACTGTCGGAATTCTTCACAATCCGGCAATCGCAGGAATTCTTCCTTCATAACAGCCTTCTGTTTCGGATTCAGATACGGCCCCTCCAGATGAATACCGAGAAAGGAATCCTTTACCAATGGATCCAGCAGCCGCAGCCGTTCCATCGTTGTTGCATGATTCTCCACAACCAGACTGGCCAGAAATCCGGTAACTCCCTCCGCATGCTCCAAAGCGATGATTTCCTCCATTGCCTGTGCAGGACACGTATTAAAATCGAAGCCGCCGATTCCATGCGTATGTGTATCCAGCAGCCCCGGTGCCAGATACAATCCCTCTGCATCGATAACCTGCTCGGCATGCGGAAGCTCACATTCCGAAGCGATATCCAAAATCGTGCCATCTTCGATCAGAACGGCTTCCTCCTTCACACACCGCTGTGCATGCACAAGCACCCGGGCATTTCTTATCATTGTCTTCATTTATGCTTTACCTTCTTTCATAAAGAACACGGGAATCTGCCATGCAGATCCCCGTCTCTGTTTATTCTTCCGCTTCCTTTTTATGCTGGGCAATGATGCCGTCCGCAATATTGGATGGTACCGGCTCATAACGATCAAAGCTCTGTGTATATACTCCACGTCCCTGTGTCATTGCACGAAGCTCGATTGGATATTTCTGAACCTCAGCCAGCGGTACCTGTGCTGTGATTTCCTGATAGCCGTCAACCATATCCATGCCCATGATTGCTCCACGGCGCTTATTGAAATCCCCGATAATCGTTCCGGTGAATTCATCCGGCACCTTAACGGTAACATTTACGATCGGTTCCAGCAGAATCGGCTTCGCTTCCGGAATACCTGCCTTGTAGGAAAGACGGGCAGCCAGCTTAAATGCCATCTCACTGGAATCGACATCATGATATTTTCCATCCAGCAGGGTTGCCTTGATATTGACTACCTTGTAGCCTGCCAATAAACCATGCTGCATACATTCACGAAGTCCTGTTTCCACTGCCGGGAAATACTGACGCGGCACTGCGCCTCCGAACACCTTTTCCTCAAATACCATTTCTTCTTCATCCGGATTCGGTGCAAACTCCACGAATACATGACCGAACTGTCCATGACCACCGGACTGTTTTTTATGTCTACCTTCCCCTACCGCCGTTTTCCGAATCGTCTCGTGATATGGTACCTTCGGTGTCTCCAGACGTACCTCTACTTTATACTTGTTCTTCAGCTTATTCAATACAACATCAATATGCTGATCACCGATTCCATATAGAATCGTCTGCTTGGTTTCCTTGTTGTTTTCCAAACGCAGCGTAGGATCCTCTTCAACCATTCGTGCAAGGGCACTACTCATCTTATCCTCGTCATTTTTGGAATTCGGGAAGACAGCCATACCGAGCATCGGCTCTGAGAATTGGATAGGATCTACCAGATAATGCTTCCCCTTTTCACACAGGGTATCATTGGTCTGTGTAGCCTGCAGCTTGACAACAGCACCAATGTCACCGGTGAACAGCTTTCCAACTGCCGTCTGGTGTTTTCCCTTAACGATAAAGATGGTTGAAATTTTTTCCACCTGATCCTTGGTCGCATTATATACAACGGAATCACTGCTCATGACGCCGGTCAACACCTTGATATAGGAGATACGTCCGACAAACGGATCGACAACCGTCTTGAAAACCTGTGCACACAGCGTTTCCTTCTCATTTGTTTCCAGCATGACCGGTTCCTTGGTTTCGGAATCACTGACCATGATACTGCCTGCTTCTCCATATGTCGGGAAGTATTTCACAATCAGATCCATCAAACGCTCTGTTCCGACACTGTGCGTAGCACTTCCGCTGTATACCGGACGAATTTCTCCATTCCGTACACCCAGACGTACGCCTCTTGTCAGCTCTGCCTCACTGAATTCTTCTCCGCTGAAATATTTTTCCATCAGCTCATCATCACTCATGGCGATGGCCTCTGCAATCTGATTCTTATATTCGGCAACGATATCCGTCATATCCTCCGGAACCGGCTGCGCCTTGTTTGGATCCGCCAGCGGTCCTTCAAAATACCATGCCTTGTCACGCAGAATGTTTACGGAGCCGATGGTCTTTCCATTTTCCATGATTGGTACTTCAAACGGGATAACGCTCTTACCGAAGGTTTCCCGCAGAACAGAATATGCCTGATCAAAGGATGCATTTTCTTCATCCAGCTTATTCACAAAAAAGATTGTCGGAATGGCGCGCTTCTGTGCTGCCTCCCATGCCTTGATTGTCCCCGGCTGAACAGCATCCTTAGCATCTACAACAATCAGGGCACTGTCTCCAACCGCGATTCCCGCTTCCGCACCGCGAATAAAATCCGCATAGCCCGGTGTATCGATAAAGTTGATTTTGCAGTCTTTCCACTCGATCGGCACCAGCGATGCATACACGGATATACCGCGTCGTATTTCCTCCGGATCATAATCGATCAGTGAGCTTCCCTCACTGGTAACACCAAAACGATCACTCGCTTTGGTAAAATACAGCATGCTTTCCATAACTGCGGTTTTACCGACACCGCTGTGTCCCAGTACGACAACATTTCGTACCTCATGGCTCAGATAGTCTCTCATACAGGCTACCTCCTACTTCAGAATCGGCTTCAGCTGAGCCAGACAGTCTTCCCGCACATAGTGGATTGCTTTGTGACCTTCCTTGTCGATCAGATCCTTATCTGCACCGTTTGCCAGCAAATCCTCCACAAGTCCCACATATCCACCATACGCTGCACGCATCAATGCCGTACAGCCATTGTTATCACAGAGATTCACATCCGCATTGCGTTCTATCAGCATACGGATAACATCCTTTTTAAATGCTACACAGGCCTCCATTAGCGCACTTCTGCCAACCTCATCCTGCGCATTGATTTCAGCACCGGCATCCAGCAGCACCTCAACACAGCGATCATGTCCCAGAAAAGCTGCACGCATCAGCGCTGTTCTGCCGCGATCATCTGACCTATTCACATCCGCACCGGCTTCAATCAGCTTCTTGCAGATGGTTTTATTTCCTTTTTTCGCTGCCCCCATAATGGCAGTCTTTCCTTTATTATCTTCCAGATTTACCTCTGCACCATTATCCAGCAGCACTCGTACGATATCCTTGTAATCACGCTTGGCAGCACGCATCAGACCCGTTCTTCCATCACCGTTCTGATAGTTGATGTCAGCACCCTTCTTGATTTCCGCACATACCGTTGCAAAATCACCGTTTGCACATGCATCCCAGAATGCTTTGTTGAATTTCTGATCCATTTTAATTCCTCCTTTAGTTTATACTGAATCATCTGAATAAAAAAACGGACGCAAAGCAATCGCACTTTACATCCATTCTAAGGCCGCGAAGAAACTACGTACATCTTCATCAGGTACGTCAGGGAATGCTCTGTCTGTGTCAGGTTTTTTCATGATTCTGTTTGCTGTCACAAAACACACGCCCCTTTCTTTCATCACTTCTAGTATAGTTATATTGTATCTTATTTTATGATTTTTGCAAGCGATTTCATGTATATTTTACCGTTTTTTTCGTTTCGTGAAAAATGAAAAATTTTCATAGATTTTTCCATTCCCGCCTGTCGAAAAGCAAAGCCCATTGACAGCAGAGACGTGCAGTTGTAAAATATGTAAATCACATATAATAAGGAAAGGAACGGAAGTTTTACACTTAAAAAAGTTGAAAGTTTAAAATATGGCTTAAATAAGCTATTTTTTTGTCAAATTTATTTGATTTTATATTCGTACTTTAAGGTACTTTATGGTATAATATACATAGGCAGGTGATTCCTATGAGCAAGCGTATTAAAGTTACAAAATCCAAGAACTCTGAATCCTTCTATATCATCGATGATTTTACTGATCCTAAAACAAGAAAGCATTCTACTTTCATCGTCGAACGTCTTGGCTCTCTTTCTTCATTGAAATCCAAGTATGATACTGATTCACGTGAGGTAGTGCTGGATAATCTAAAGCAGTATGTCTATAAGCTTCGTGAACAAGATAAAGAAAATAAAGCTATCGTTTCTATCAATTTTACTCCTTCTCAACTCATTCCTTTAGATGATGAACGCTTGTATAACCTTGGCTATATGTATTTTAAAAACATACTATTCTCTTTAGGTATCAAAGATATATGTCAGCAGATAACTGATCGTCATAAATTCCAGTTTGACTTGACTTCTATTGTCAGCGACCTTGTCAATACCAGAATCATTTATCCCGGCTCTAAGCGTTCCTCTTTTAAAGATGCACATCATTTCTTAGATGTCCCTCAATATCAGCTGGAAGATGTCTATCGTTCTCTTCCTGTCCTTGCGGATGAGCGTTACTTTATCGAGAAGGAATTATACCTCAACAGCTCATCTATGTTTGAACGCAATAACAGTGTTCTTTTCTACGATTGTACGAACTTCTATTTTGAAATCGAGGAAGAAAATGATTTTCTTAAATATGGGAAGTCAAAAGAAAACAGACCGAATCCCATTGTTCAATATGGCCTGTTTATGGATGCAAATGGTCTGCCTATCGCTGATATGACGTTTGAAGGAAACAAGAACGAACAGTTTTCTTTGAGAGAACTCGAAAAACAAATCGAAAAGGACTTTCAGTTCAGCCGATTCATCGTCTGTGCAGATGCTGGATTGAATGGCTGGGAAAACAAGGTATATAATGATAAAAAAGCCCATGGAGCCTATATCGTTACGCAACCGATAAAGAAATTGAAAAAGAAGCTCAAAGATTGGGCAACGAATCCTGAAGGTTGGAGACTCCTTGGCCACAACAAGGTATTCAACATCGACGAAGTAGATGATGCGATAGTGATCGATGGTGTAGAATATCGTACAGATACTCTTATCTTCTATAAAGATAGATGGGAAAAGGATACAAAGAAAACAGAGCAATCAAAGCAGAAATACACGTTAGAAGAGCATATCATAGTAAGTTTCAGTACCAAGTATAGAAAATATCAGAGACGTATTCGCAATAAGAAACTGGAGAGAGCACGTAGATTACTCAAGAACCCTGGAAAATTAGATACCAAAAACCCAAGAGATCCTAGATACTATATCCAACGTATGGATACGACACAGCATGGAGAAGTCGCAGAAGAGACTGCCTATAGTATAGATGAAAGCAAGATACTAGACGATATGAAATATGACGGTCTTTATGCGGTAGCTACAGATCTTGAGGACTCAGATATATCTATGATCATAAAAGCAAACAAGCAACGATGGGAAATTGAAGAAAGCTTTGAAATTATGAAGAGTGAATTCAAAACACGCCCAGTCTATGTAAAAAAAGATGATGCGATAAATGGTCATCTTCTCACATGTTTCATAGCACTATTGATTTACCGGATTTTAGAAAAAGAATTCTTGAAAGAGAAATATACATGCCAGGAAATCATCGACACGTTAAGAGCATTGAATCTGACTCATATAGGAGGAAGCAATTACATTCCATCCTTCAAACGAACGAAGTTAGTCGATGAGCTTGTCCAGATATTTGGCTTTCAGCCTTCTAGAGAGCTCATTACACAAAAAAATTTAAAGAAATTTTCACGAGTAGTAAATTCAAGAAAAAGTACGAAACTGAATGAATAGCAAAAGAAGGTCTTAAGTCCTTTATCTAAAGGGCTTAGGGCCTTCTTTCATCGTTACAAGTGTAAAACTCGAAATTGTATCTTATTTTATGATTTTTGCAAGCGATTTCATGTATATTTTACCGTTTTTTTCGTTTCGTGAAAAATGAAAAATTTTCATAGATTTTTCCATTCCCGCCTGTCGAAAAGCAAAGCCCATTGACAGCAGAGACGTGCAGTTGTAAAATATGTAAATCACATATAATAAGGAAAGGAAGCGATGCGTATGGATCTTCTATTATATGAGCAGCAGGTTGAGGAATTAAACCGCAAGCTGACATTTCAGCGTTCCCGTTACCTGAAGGAAGCATACGAGCACTATCGCATAACCGACATGCAGTATTCCGTGCTCTCCTATATACAGCAGCACCCCTGCACCACAATCGGCTCTGTCGCAAGGGCACTGCATACCGATGCAGGCAACATGTCAGCACTTTGTAAAAAGCTGGAGCAAGGCGGCTATCTGATCCGCAAAAAAAGCGAACAGGATGAGCGCATTGTAGAGCTTTGCACAAGTGAAAGCGGAGCACTCTGCGTACAGGAGATCTCTCATAAGATGCAACAGCACTATGAGGAGCAGTGGAGGCAGTACAATTATAAGGATAAGGAACTCATCGTGAAGGGACTGGAGAAGCTGAATCAGTTTCTGGATACGATTATGCGAAAGGAGAGTGACCTTCGATGACAAAAAAAGGAATTCTGTTTGATATGGATGGAACGCTCATCAATACCTATGAGAATATCAACTTCAAGCAGGCACTGAGTGAATTGAAAACCGTTCAGAAAACGCTGATATTGAAAATACTGAAATCCAGAGTACGCAGCTTTGCGGAAATGGAAACCCGCATCCTACAGGAGGTGGAGGACCCTGCGGAGGGGAAGGAGCTCGTACGCCGCGTGAGTGATTTTCTGCTGGAGCATTACGACAACGCCCCGTTGAAAAAGGATGCCCTCATGTTCCTGCAATATTTAAAGCAAAAAAACTACAAAATCTGTCTGTGTACCAATAATGCGACAGAAATCGTTTCTCATATATTACGGGAAAAGCACATGGAGCCTTATTTTGATTATGTAGTAACCTCTCAGCAGGTAACCCGCTCCAAGCCGGACCCGCAGATGTATCTGGAGGCATTGCAAAATATTGATTTGACAGCGGAGGAATGCATTGTGTTTGAAGACACTGAAAACGGTGTTATGGCAGCGCGCAATGCAGGGATTGATGTCATCGTAGTGAATGATAAGGAAAAACGCAAGTACAGCGATGCCCGTATGACGATACGAGACTTCGGAGATCATCGTCTGTATCAGGAGTTTTAAGAAGGTAGTATGGAGCTTATCTTATATTTCTTCCTGTACAGCTTTTTCGGCTGGCTCTGCGAATGCATCTACTGTAGCATCCCTGCACATACATTCATCAACCGCGGATTTCTCGCCGGGCCTTACTGCCCCATCTATGGATGCGGAGCTCTGGCGGTGCTGCATATACTTGATCCGTTCGGCTACAGCATTCCCCTCATGTTCCTTATGGGCATTGTCGTAACAAGTGCATTGGAGTATGTTACCAGCTGGGGGATGGAGGTTCTCTTTCATACAAAGTGGTGGGATTACTCCACCTATCCCTTCAACATCAATGGCCGTGTCTGCCTGAAAAATTCTCTGCTGTTTGGCTGTATGGTACTGGTTGTCTATTATCTTGTCCACCCGGCAATTAGAGAGCTTGTGAATCTGTTTTCTCCCGGCGTTCAAAGCATGCTATGTACAGCTGCTCTTCTCGGGTTTGGCTATGACCTGTTTACCACTGCCCTTGCACTGCTGCGCAAGAACAAGGATTTTCAGGAAATCGAGGAAAGCATCCGCGAGCTGCGGCAGGATTTTGCAAATGCCAGTATCTTTCCGCTTCAGGAGAGTTTAAGTGATGCGGTTGCACGGGTTCTGGACTCCACCAATGCGGATGAGATTCTGTTGGAGCGTATCGAAAGGCTGCGGCAACGTATCACATCCTTTCATGACAGACGAAAACGCACCCATATTCGATTACAAAAGGCATTTCCGACAAGAATCGAGGCAATCTCACGGATCAATGCAGAACGGCTGTTTTCCATTATCAATGAACGCAGAAAAAAAGAGGACGGGAAGTAAAAAGCTGTGTCCGTATTCCTGAGTATATGACAGGAATTTGCAGACTTCTCCGTTCTTTTTTTCTATACTGTATTTACAGCATCTGTATACTACGCAACATGCTTTCATGCTAAAGGGGCTTTGCTGAAAAATTGAAAGGACCACTTTTTACATTTTCCTCCCGGATAAGCGCAGCTGCCTTACCACGGATAAACGACTGACAATGGGCTTCATATATTATAAAAAACTACATGCGACTCTCAAAGTGAGCGCAAAGGAGGGATTAGGATGAACACTGAAAAACAAAGAGCCTTTATCATCCGTTTTGTTTACATCTGCATTATTCTTACACTGCTGTATTTGTTTCTTCGCTATGTGATGTATGCCATCATGCCGTTTCTGATTGGCTTTCTGATTGCCTTCATGCTCCGGCCACTGATCAAAAAGCTGACTGCGCTGAGCGGTGGTCATGAACGTCTTTGGTCTTCGCTTGTGATTCTGCTCTTTTATGCGACCATCGGCGCCTTTGTGACGCTGCTGTTTATGAAGGGCTTTGCGTTCCTGAAGGATTTTGTAGAGGACATTCCAAGGCTGTATCAGCAAAATTTGGAGCCGTTTCTCAACGATACTCTGGGGAATGTGGAAAGTGCCTGGAAAGAGGTGGATATCACGAGTGCACAAGCCCTGCAATCCTTTCTGGACGGACTGCAAAATTCTTTATATAGCATCATATCCTCACTATCCAAACATCTGGTATCCATGTTCACCGGGTTTGCGTCCTCTCTGCCAAATCTGGTCATCGCGTTCTTTTTCGCCATTATATCTTCGTTTTTCTT
>ERZ781275.1178-NODE-1178-length-20037-cov-3.310129_pt1 | contig 20037 bp, 19 predicted proteins | sample MGYA00375853_ERZ781275 | MGnify/ENA primary metagenome ERZ781275 (study PRJEB29790, sample SAMN03653691) | human gut metagenome | host: Homo sapiens | place: USA: Dallas, Texas | collected 2012-07-23 | study: EMG produced TPA metagenomics assembly of the Gut...
CGGGATGGATCGCTCACCGAATTGAAGAACTTCTCAATGCCGGAAAAATTATCCGCCCAGCTTATAGAAATGTGCATGAGCGCAGAGAGTATATTCCAATTAATGAACGTTGAGAATGCAAAAAAGCATCAGGATTGTAACCTGATGCTTTTTTTAATTGCGGATCGCAACAGAATCTTTGTTGTAATACCTGGCGACACTGATATTTCGCCAATCATTTTTATCTGTCTTGATATCATCGTAATACAGAACATAAGGTTTTACCGTATAAGCGAGGACATCGGCATGATTAATAGTCTGATTTTGGTAGATTTCCTTTCGTTCATTGGCCTCCAAGGCATACTGTGCCGCAGAGCCGTCAGCGAGTGACTGCAGAGCGCTGAGGCTTGTTACCGGTGTTTTAACCAAGGGAAGAGTCAGAATGATAAGGACCAGGGCAGCACTGCTGTAAAACGCTGGCCGCAACATTGACTTTTTCAAACGATTGTGCCCCATCGTGTTTTGAGAATTTTGGTGCTTTGGTCTACGGTGGAATAGCCATCCTGAGATATAAAAAAGCATAAAACCCCAGAGCCATAAAAAATTGAAATACAAAATATTCATAATCCGCGTTTCCCAGATGAGACTTCCAGCCCCCAAAGCATAGATAGGCGGAGTAAATCCGGCTGCAAAGACACAGAACGCAAGCACCAGTGTTACAAAGGGATACCGGAAAGAAAAATGACTTTTGTACGCCAGTTTGACCAGAAGGACAGAGAGGAGAAAAATGCCTGCCGCAACAGGGACAGACATCCACTGCAGAAAATACTGTCCAGCATATTGAAAGGATTGTAAAACAGCAGAAACTGGAGAAGGCTGCGACACGAGGGTCCTAAGTGTATCGGCCTGCCGTACGCCGTTGCCTGGGGCCAGAGCGGAAACGAATAAGCCGGTAAGCGAAAAAACAAAAACCAGAACAGTGCCAAAACAGTGTGTGCTTTTGCGGTACCAGAGGACGGTGGACATTGCAGCCAGAAGTATAAGGTTTACCAGGGAGGATATAAAGTTACCTCCAGAAATAAGAAAACCAAGGATGCATGCGCTGGCAAGGGACAAATATTTGTGTCGCACAGGCCTTTTTTGATAGTAGATAAGCAGCAGTGCAAAAAAGGTCAATGACATAGCGTAAATAAAGGTATACGAAATAGCGCCATCAAACCAGTATAATCCCTGAACAGCTGAAGGCAAAAACTGAAGCTCTAATACTAAGAGTGTACAGCCAATGATGAGTGTTGTATTTCGGTCTGCATTTAGATAATTTTCCAGCAAGATCTTTAAAAAGAAAAAAGTACTGAAGATAACAGACAATACCATAACGACTGGAACCCAGTGGTACAATCCAAAAACAGATGGTTGAAGCGCGCCCAGAAAGGTTGCGAAGAAATTTCCGTCCCAAGTCATATAAGAGTGCACCATTTGATTCCAGGCAGTGAGCAGAGTCTGAAAAACAGAGCCGGTACTCTCCCAGGTTTGCCGTGTCAGCAGCCCATAGACATAATCGTCTGCTGAAGGCTGATCATAAATTGAGATAGAAAAAATTGGAAGAAGCGTGATTAAAAAAGTGAAAACGATCAGGAAATTTCCACAATTTTTTTTAGAGACAGGTGTCAGTAAAGCATATCTGTTCATAGCATTCTCCAGTTATAAATTATTTTTCTCATCATAGCACTTGAAAGATGAAAAAAGCTTAATCTTAAAACAGTTTAATATTAATTTTTTCTTACAAAGCTTGACACAGTCACAAAAAGGTAATACACTACGTATATTAGATAATACATTACATAAAATAAGGAGAAAAAATGTATCGTAAAGAGTTAGAAACGATGGATCCTCGTTTTCGAGTTTTTGGAAGTCTTTTTTCGCTGGTAACAAGGCTGGAGGTCATGGGAAACAGTCAGGATTTTCTGGGAGAACTGACAACAAAGCAGTGGTATCTGCTTATTCATCTCATTACTTTTTTTAGAGAGCCGCCGACTTTGTCCGCACTGGCCGCTGAGATGGATACCTCACATCAGAATGCCAAGGCCATTGCCTTAAAGCTTCAGGAAAAAGGTTACCTTGAGCTTGTGAAAGATAAAAAAGATAAGAGGACCTTGCGGGTCATACCAGACAAAACAAAAATTGAAGCCTATGAAGCAGAAATGGGCGGTGAGAACAACGCCTTTGTCGATAAATTTCTAAGCGCTTTGTCCAATGAAGAGCTTGAAATATTTGATCGCGCTCTGGTCAAATTAATGGAGATGGCAGAAGATATTAGAAAGGAACAGATGATAAAATGAGTAAAATAGCAGTGGTTTATGCGTCTAAATATGGAAGCACAGAGACATATGCAGAATGGCTGGCGCAGGAGCTTGACGTACAGGCGCTTTCCATAAAAAAGACGAAGCCGGAATTGTTAAGCGAAAGTAATATTTTAATTTATGGTGGCGGTCTTTACGCCAACGGTATTAAAGGGCTCAAAGAGTTTAAGAAGAAATGCGGAGCATTTCAGAATAAAAAGGTTGTTATTTTTACAGTTGGGCTGGCCGATCCGCAGAAAACCGATTATAGTGAAATATTAAAAAATAGTTTTACAGAGGATGAGAGGGAAAACTTTAAGTTTTTTCATTTACGGGGAGCTATCGATTATAAAGAGCTTTCACTGCCACACCGTGCCATGATGGCGATGATGATGAAAATGCTAAAATCAAAACCTGAGTCTATTCAGGAAAATGAAGAGTTTTTTGCCAGCTACGGGAAAAGAACTGATTTTAAAGATAAAAGATCACTCATCCCTGTCCTTGAATATGTTAAGCAGCTATCAGATTAAAAACAGAATTTAAGGGACAGTATCATTATAAATATGTTATAATGCTTCCATAATCCAACTTATGAGAGGAAACACTATGAAAGTCATTATACAGGATTTGCCGGCGGAAGCCTTCAGTACGATCTGTCCGCCGTCTCTTGAAAATATCCGGGTAATCACAAACGAAAGTGAGCGGATCAAACATTGCATAGGCTGTTTTGGCTGCTGGGTAAAGACACCAGGCATCTGTGTTATTAAGGATGGATACGGTGATCTTGGGAAACTATATGCTGAATGTGACGAGCTGATCGTTATTTCAAAAGTGCAATACGGAGGGTACAGCGCTTTTGTCAAGAATGTAATGGATCGGAATATTGGATATCTACTACCCTTTTTTACGGTTCGCAAAAGTGAGATGCACCATGCCGACCGCTATCCCAATCGCCTTAAAATGACAGTGATCGGTTATGGGGAAGACATTACAGAGGAAGAAACCGAAACCTTTAAGAATCTGGTGGCTGCCAATGCTTTAAACCTTAATACACAGGGCTATCGTGTTATTATGGTAAAGAGTCCTGAGGAAGTAAAAAATGTACTGGAGGCTTTGTAATGAAAATAACGCTGATTAATGCCAGTCCTAAAAAGCGCGGAAGCTTTTCGAATTACATTCTGAATGAGCTGATGCCGCTTGTCAAAACAGAGACTGATCCGGAAATTTTGTCCATGTCTCTGTGGGATGATGATTTTTTCAATGATCTCTGCAGCAGTGACGCACTGGTCTTTGCGTTTCCGTTGTATGTGGACAGCCTGCCAGCAAGCTTTTTGCGTTTTTTAATGCACTTTGAGGAAAGGCTTAAGACTTCTCCGGCAGATATCTGCGTATACGGGATCGTGAATGCTGGATTTCTTGAAGGACATCAGAACCGTTATGCGCTTGAGATTTTATCGCATTTTTGCCACAGGGCAAATCTGACCTGGGGTGGCGGCCTGGGTATTGGAGGAGGCCCCTTTCTCCATGGTATGGCGAATGTCTCATGGAAATTTTCTGCCAAACGGCCGGTCTATGAAGGACTGGTTCAGCTTTCGGATGTCATTAAAAACGGACAGGCTCTGGAAAAGGATCTGCTGATCACCCCAAAGATTCCGAGAAAAATATATATGGCTGCTGCAAACCATCAGTGGATCACTGAAGCCAAAAAAAATGGATTGAAGAAAAAAGAGCTTTATAAAAAGTAAAATGCATAAAAGTACCGGGTTTGTCTGCCGGTACTTTTTTAGTTTTACAGCAGACTTGACAGGATCTTCAAAATGCCGTATGCTGTTCTCATCATTGTTAAGGGAGACCAAAAATGAAATATAAATTTCCAAAGGTAGGAATGCGAATGGTAAAAACAGCGGTAGCGGTTTTTATCTGTCTGCTCATTACCTTTATAAGGCCTGAGAGTGTGCCGATATATTCTACCATTACCGCAGTACTTTGCATGCAGCCTTATTTGTCAAATACAAAAGAGATCGCCATTAACCGAATCGTGGGGACATTGATCGGCGGTCTTGCGGGTATGCTTGTGCTTATGTTTATGCGAAACTATGTACCGTGGCCCATGGTACAGTTTATCATTGTTTCACTGTGTATGATTCCGCTGATCTATGTGACGCTGGTTATCAATCATTCGTCAGCTTCTGCCTTTACCTGCATCGTTTTTCTTGGGACAACCATTGCCGCAACACCAGACACTGCTCCTTATATCATTGCCTCTTATCGCATGATTGACACACTGATCGGTATCCTGGTTGCCTTGGTGGTTAATGCCTTTCATTTGCCGGTACACCGCAATCGGAGTGTCCTTTTTGTTTCAGAGCTTGACAATACCCTGCTGCATTCTGATGGAAAAATAAGCTCTTACGCAGAATTTCACATTAACCGTATGATCGATGACGGAGAGTGGTTTACAATTGTTACAGACCGTACACCGGCCACACTTGTGCCAATTCTTGAAAACCTAAACCTGAACCTGCCAGTGATCGCAATGAACGGCGCTGTGCTCTATGATGTTCAGGATCGCTCTTACTCTTTTTCACTGCCTATGGATCGCGAGGTGAGCGATGTGATCGAGGGCGTCTTTGAGGAGGAGGGCCGTAACTGTTTTGTGCACGCTATCATTAACGAGACCATGCACATTTATTACAGCGATTTTAAAAATACAGCTGAAGAACGTTTTTACCACCGGTTGCGCCGTACAAGCCATAAAAATTATGTTTTTGGCGGCTTGCCAGAGGAGCAGCAGGCGGTTAACATTACATCAGTCAATGAGGAATCTGTAAACAATCAAATTCGGAAAAAGATTGAGGCCTTGGACATTGGCAATCGTATCGAAATTATATGTACGCCCAGTCATGACGCAGAGGGTTACACGGTTATGGATATTTACAGTGCTGAGGCTACAAGGGAGAACGCGATCCTTAAAATGAAAAGAGATCTGTCAGTGGATCAAATTGTAGCCTTTGGCAGCTCGAGTCTGAACGTACCGATTTTTAAACTTGCCAACCGCGCCTATGCTTTAGAAAATGCGGCGCGCGCGTTAAAAGAGGCTGCAACCCAGACCATCAGCAATAACGACAGCGACGCAGTCGTGAAAATGATGGAAAAAACTTTTTATCATAAAAAAGATCTTTAATTCTATTTTGGAAGTATAATATAGAAAGGAATATTAAATGGAACGAAGAAGACTGTTGATGGCGACAAATATTCCGCTTGAAAGCTTCAGTATTGTTATTTCAATTTTACTGATAATCTGTATTATCGCCAGCAAGGAACATACAAAGCTTAACCGCCTTTTTTTATGGATGCTGGCAATCAATGTTTTTATTCTGGGCTGTGATATTTTTATTTGGATTGGCGGCGGTCATCCACAGCTTGTAGGTGCGATGAAAGCAGCAAATTTTTTTGTGTTTAATTTGGGCTATCTTCTCGTAGCGCTGTTTACTGCATATATGGTTACCTACATACGCGGAAAGGGAAGTGCTGTATCGGATAAGATTGTTCCAGTAATCACTGCCTTTTGTGCTGTGGCTGTTCTTCTGGTAATCATTTCAATGTTTAATAATATGTTTTTTTATTTTAGCGAAAAAGGTTATTTTATGCGGAGCCCGCTGCATTGGATCAGTCAGGCATACCCTATTATCATTATTTTGCTGGACATGGGAATTATCCTCAAACACAGTGGAAAGCTTGGCGTAAAAGATACCTTTGCGCTTTTATCCTATGGCATTTTACCAGCAGGAGCCATGGCTGTCCAGATTTTTATAAACGGACTTGCACTGGTTTATCCAGCAGCCACGGTTTCTCTTTTAATTATTTATGTCAATATTCAGGTGGAGCAGAGCAAGAGGCTTCGTGAAAAGGAACTGGAGCTTACCCAAAATCGTATTGCGATGATGTTGAGCCAGATACAGCCTCACTTTCTGTATAACTCACTTACTGCCATCGCCCAAATGTGTAAGAAGGCACCTGATAAGGCTGGCGAAGCGACTATTGCCTTTGCAAATTACCTGCGAGGGAACCTGGACTCCCTTACCCAGAAGGGCATGGTGCATTTTGATAGAGAACTGCGGCATATTAAAACCTATCTTTCGTTAGAAAAAATGCGGTTTGAAGAAAATATACAGATCGTTTATTCAATTGGTGCGACAGATTTTATGCTGCCCTCTCTGACGATACAGCCAATAATTGAAAATGCGGTTAAACACGGAATCTGCAAAAAAGAAGGTGGCGGCACCATTTGTCTTGAAACAATGGAAACGGCCGAAAACTATATTATTAGAGTATCAGACGATGGGATGGGATTTGATACTGCAGCTTTTTTTCCGGATGAACGGCAGCATGTCGGCATTGAAAATGTGCGTTTTCGTCTTGCAGCCCAGTGTGCTGGAACGCTGAAGATTGAAAGTCATCCAGGAGGGGGAACTAAAGCAGTTGTTATGATTCCTAAGAATAAATAAAAATACGGCAGTAAGCTCTTTTTCAGCTTACTGCCGTATTTTTGTTAAAAGGTTAATTCGATATGATCTTTATTGCAGTTTTTACACTGGATGGTCACAGACTTAAGGGCATTATTTTCGATGGCTACCTCATCAATGGAAAATTTGTGTTCATCAAGTATTTTTTTGAAATCTACCACACTGTTTGGCTTTTCATCAATTTCTACTTTGTTTCCGCAGACACTGCATTGAATAATAATTTTCATAGAAATCCTCCATTTATTCTATAGGGTTAGGTAAGCTTACATCTCTATATTTACCCTTTAAACAGAGAAAACAACAGGCTTAAAGCCCTGGATCCAAAACGACCCGTTCGTTTTTTCCAGACATAAAAGCAGACAATGCGCGGTAATTTTTAGAGAAAATGCTGCCCTTTTTCCAGATGAACGCAAAATCATGGGTGATATCGAATCTTTGGATAGGAATTTCCTTCAGTGTGCCCCCTGCCAATTCTCGACCGGCAGCAACTTCATATAGAAAAGTAATACCGCAATTTTTTTCAGCCATTGCCTTTAAGGCATTGATGCTGTTAACCTCAATAATTTTTGAAAAATCTGTAAGAGCATAATTATTTAGTTTCAGGTACTGTTCAAGGATATTGCGGCTGCCAGAACCAGATTCCCGCACCAGCAGCGGTTTTGAAAATAAGGCTTCAATGGGGCATGGGGCTGGCAGTGCCTCAGCTTCAGCGCTTTGGACGGCAATAAAACGTTCAGTCGAGTAGACCGCATAATCATAATTTTCTTTGGGAAAATAGCCTTCGATGAGAGCAAAGTCAAGGTCGTTGTTGTCCAGCTGCTTGAGCAGTGACTGGGTATTATCAACTGAAACACGGATTTTGGCGTTGGGATATTGCGCCAGACACCTTGATAGAATACCGCTTACCACAAATTCACCAATGGTAAGGGTTGCTCCAAAATTTAATGAACGGATATGCAGACGGCTGTTTTTCAGATGTTCTCTCAAAATCAGATCATCATGCTTCATGGCGGAAGCGGTGTGAAGCAGTAGGACACCCTCAGGTGTCAGTTCCATTTTTTTTCCATGAAATTCAAAAAGACGAATGCCATAATCCTCCTCGATGAAATGAATATGCTGTGAAACAGCAGGCTGCGTTATGCTAAGTGCCTCTGCAGCGCGGGTATAATTCATGTATTGACAAACCGTTAAAAAGGTATTGATTCTAAAGTCTAGCATTTTGTCCTCTTTCTTATATTTTTGTTTAACTATAACATATTTTTATGATGACATAAAGATAAATAATTTTTCATTATTGATAAAAGGTGATATCCTTTTATCATAGCATAAAACATATTTACGAAAGAGGAAAAGACACATGAATTTTATCACAAAAAGCTGGAAAGGCATTCTGCTCTGCCTTGTTATCGCAATACCAGCATGGTTTGCGGGGCAGGCGGTTCCTGTTATCGGCGGACCTGTTATTGCTATTCTGGCAGGAATGGTGATCACGCTCTTACTAAAGAATAAAGAGCCCCTGCAGGAGGGGATCACTTTTGTCTCAAAAAAGATTTTGCAGTACGCGGTTATCCTGCTTGGCTTTGGTTTAAATCTCTCAGTTGTTCTTGAAACTGGACGGCAGTCCCTTCCGATTATCATTGCGACGATCTCGACGTCTTTGATTCTTGCTTTTGTTCTCCACAAAGTATTGAAGATTCCGGGGAATATCTCGACGCTGGTAGGGGTTGGTTCCTCAATCTGCGGCGGGTCAGCCATTGCTGCGACTGCCCCGGTTATTGAGGCCAGTGATGAGGAAGTGGCGCAGGCCATCTCGGTTATTTTTCTGTTTAATGTACTGGCAGCGGTTTTGTTTCCGGCATTTGGCACCATGCTTGGCTTTTCAACTACTGATGGCGGAGCCTTTGGTGTGTTCGCCGGTACAGCCATTAATGACACTTCGTCTGTCACGGCCGCAGCAGCGACATGGGACAGTATGTATCATTTGGGCGCTGCGACGCTGGATAAAGCCGTTACGGTCAAGCTGACAAGAACTCTGGCCATTATTCCCATTACACTGGTACTGGCTTTCTGGAGAACACGGAAGGAGGAGGAAGCCGAGGGCGGTAAGGTAAGCTTTAAACAAGTCTTTCCGTTTTTTATTCTGTTCTTCATTCTGGCCTCGGTCATTACAACCGTAATGACCTCCTTCTTCCATGTTCCCATAGAATTCTTTACGCCGCTTAAAGAGCTGAGTAAGTTTTTTATTGTTTTTGCCATGGCAGCCATTGGCTTGAACACCAATATCATTAAGTTGGTGAAAACAGGTGCAAAACCAATTTTTCTGGGGCTTTGCTGTTGGATAGGCATTACTTTTGTTAGTTTAATAATGCAGCATTTTCTTGGAATATGGTAATAAATTAAGGTTAAGTTTCTTTGAATCAAGGAGGTTTTCAAAGTGAGTTATGCATTAAGTTTTTCTGAGGCAAACAGTATTTTTGATGCACTGCAAAAAGAGTATGAAATCTGGGCGCCTAAACGCTTTATCGGAAAAGGACGATATTCTGATACAGATATTATCCGTTACGATAAGGTAAGCTGTGTTGAGGAAATTGAATTTAATGAAAAATCCGATTTTCCTGCCAAGGAGGTATTGACACCTATTTCCGAATCGCTATTTTATTTTACAGAGGACGCGTTTATGGAAAGCAGAGGAACCACGAAAAAGCTATTGATTTTCATGCGGCCCTGCGATGTTCATGCAAAGTACCATCAGGAGAAAATTTATCTGCAAAATGGCGGATTTGAGGACAGCTATTACAAGCGCATGAATGAAAGAGTAAAAATTGTTTTGATGGAATGCAAAGAAGGATGGGATACCTGTTTCTGTGTAAGTATGGGGACTAACAAAACAGATGATTACGCTGCGGCTGTTCGCGCGGGGCAGGATATGTTAAGCCTTGAAATCAAGGATTCTGAGCTGATTCCTTATTTTGAGGGCTCTGCGTCCTGCGATTTTAAACCTGAATTTATTGAAAAAAATGATCTGACACTGGAGGTTCCAGAAATTAATGACCGGGAGGTTTTGGATAAACTGAAGGTTCATCCCATGTGGAAAGAATTTGATAAGCGCTGTGTCTCCTGTGGTGCCTGCACGCTTGCATGCAGCACCTGTACCTGTTTTACAACAACTGATGTCATTTACAATGAAAACACAAATGTCGGGGAAAGAAAGCGTACTTCTGCGTCGTGTCAGATCAGCGGATTTACCGATATGGCTGGTGGTATGTCTTTCAGACCAACCGCTGGCGACAGAATGCGCTATAAGGTACTTCATAAATTTCATGATTATAAGGCACGGTTCAAAGACTACCATATGTGTGTAGGCTGTGGGCGCTGTATCAGCCGCTGTCCTGAATTTATTTCGATCACGGCTACAGTCAGTAAGATGGCCCGGGCCATTGATGAAATACAAGCTGAAACAAAAGCACAGGAGGTACGTTAAAATGGCAAACATTATGCAGCCACAGGCCTGTAAAATTATGGATATCAAAAAAGAGAGCCAGCACGAGTATACATTTAAAGTAAAAACAGACATACGTCCAAAACACGGCCAGTTTTTTCAGCTTTCACTCCCAAAGATTGGTGAAGCACCCATTTCGGTAAGCTCCTTTGGAGATGGCTGGTTGGATTTTACGATTCGCTCTGTTGGAAAGGTGACAGACGAGATTTTTGAAAAGCAGCCTGGTGATGAGTTGTTCCTGCGCGGCGCCTATGGCAATGGCTGGCCGATTGACCAGTTTAAAGGAAAGCATATGGTCATTATTACCGGTGGCACTGGTCTAGCGCCAGTTCGCAGTATGCTTCGTTTTTTTACCGAAAATCCAGATTATGTTGAAAGTGTTAACCTGATTTGTGGTTTTAAAAATGAAGCCGGAATTGTTTTCCGCCAGGAATTGGAAAGCTGGCGTCAATCTTTTTCAACCCTCTATACCCTTGATAATGAAAAAATAGAAGGATGGCATAAAGGTTTTGTGACAGAATTTGTTTCACAGGTTCCTTTTTCAGAGTTTGGCGATAATTATGAGGTTGTACTTGTAGGTCCGCCACCGATGATGAAGTTTACAGGTATTGAATGCGGCAAAAACGGCGTGCCGGATGAAAAAATCTGGCTTTCTTTTGAACGCCGTATGTCCTGCGCGGTAGGAAAATGCGGACACTGCCGGATTGATGAGGTTTATGTCTGTCTGGATGGTCCTGTATTCAATTATACTCAGGCTAAGTACCTGGTAGATTAGTGGAAGGGAGCTGCAAAAATGAATCATGATATTGACGTTAAAAAAGTACGGACAAACTGCTTCAGACAGTCTAAAGTACCCGGCGAATTTATGCTCCAGATGCGTGTGCCAGGCGCAGTTATTGAGGCAAAGCATCTGAAGGCTGTGGCTGAAATCTGTGAACGCTGGGGCAATGGCTCCTTTCATATGGGGACCCGGCAAACCCTGGATATTCCAGGTGTCAAATATGAAAATATTCCTGAAGTAAATCGTTATATCAAATCTTATATTGAAGAGGTTGATGTAAAAATCTGCGATTGCGAGATGGAGGCAGACGATTACGGATACCCAACCATCGGAGCCCGAAATGTTATGGCGTGTATTGGAAATACACACTGTATTAAAGGAAATGTAAACACCTACGAACTTGCAAAGAAAATTGAAAAGTTAGTTTTTCCTTCTCATTATCATATTAAAGTATCTGTCGCTGGATGTCCAAATGACTGCGCAAAGGCTAACTTTAATGATTTTGGTATTATGGGTGTTAACAAACAGGTTTATGACTACGATCGCTGTATTGGCTGTGGATCCTGTGTTGATGCCTGTCAGAGCCATGCTACGGGGGTGCTTACGCTCAATAAAGATGGAAAAATTGATAAGGATGTCTGCTGCTGCGTAGGCTGTGGTGAATGCACTTTGATTTGTCCTACTGGAGCGTGGACAAGAGATCCTAAGAAATTATACCGCGTGACTCTTGGAGGCCGTACCGGCAAACAGAGCCCGCGCTCGGGAAAGCTGTTTATGAACTGGGTAACAGAGGAAGTCGTACTGGGAATGTTTGCAAACTGGCAGAAATTTTCAGCCTGGGCGCTGGATTATAAGCCAGAGTATCTCCATGGCGGGCATCTTATTGATCGCGTTGGGTATAAAGAATTTATCAAACACATTTTTGAAGGGGTTACCTTTAATCCTGAGGCAAAGGTTGCAGACGATATTTACTGGGCAGAAAATGAACAGAGAAGCAACATACATGTCATGCCCTTATCACAGCACAAACATGCAGGGCCACAAGAATCTAAATAAGAATTTGAAATCTCAGTATAAGAGGCGCGGGTATTTGTCCCGCGTCTCTTTCTGTGTTAAGATAAGGGTAATCGATAAACAGGAGGTAGAAGCATGAGAGTCATATCATTGAGGGAAGAGCCTGTATATACACAAGCCGCCATCAATTTTTTTCAAGGCCGGTGGGCAACAGAGCGCAGTAAAATGATTTATGAGGACTGTATTGTTCATGGACTTACAACAGAATCGCCGCTGCCGCGTTGGTATCTTTTGCTTGAGAATGATAAGATTATCGGCGGAGCTGGAATGATTACCAATGATTTTGTTAGCCGTATGGATCTGTGGCCCTGGGTATGTTCTGTTTATATTGAAGAGAAATACAGAGGGCATGCCTATGCATGGCGCCTGCTCGAAAGAGCGCGCAAAGACGCCGGGAAGGCTGGGTATTCTTATCTCTATGTCTGTACAGACCTTGTTGGATTTTATGAGCATTATGGTTATGAGTATATTGGCACTGGCTACCATCCCTGGGGAGAATCCTCCAGAATTTATCGGGCCAGCACTGAAAAGGCTGAAAATATAAACGGCGCCGGAATATAGGTGAAAATAATGGAAAATCTAAAGGAGCAAAGCTAAATGGTAAAAAATGAACGAGCATATCCACAATTTTCTATGTGTGGTCTTAACTGTGGCCTGTGTCCTATGTACCATGTGAGAGAATCCGGTTGTCCCGGCTGCGGAGGAAAAGGACATCATTCCTGTGCGATTAAGAGATGCGGCCAGGAACATGACAATGTCGAATTCTGCTTTCAATGCAGAGATTATCCCTGTGAACGCTATAAGGCTGTCAGTCCATACGACAGCTTTATTACATACCGCCACGTGCTAAAGGATTTTCAAAAGGCTGAGAATGACGGCCTGGAAAACTATAAGATAATGCTGAATGAAAAGATTGAAATTCTGTGTTATCTTTTAGAGCATTATAATGACGGCAGACGGAAAACCTTTTACTGTACAGCTGTGAACCTTTTAGAACTTGAAGATTTAAAAAGTGTGATGGCACAGATAAAAGAAAAAATTACCGGCGAGACACCAATAAAAGAGAGCGCTAAACAGGTTGTCAGGCTGTTTCAGACCATGGCGGAAGAAAAAGGAATATCGTTGAAATTGAATAAAAAGAAAGCGGAAAAGATAAGATAATCCTGAAATTAAAAAACCGGAAGACAAGAAATGTATCTTCGTAAAGCTGAATTTAATGATTAAGAAAAAATATAGATTTATTGCGATAAAAAAAGTCCTATTCAGGACTTTTTTTGTTATATTTTTTCAGTTTTGGCATAAAGCGTTTTACAAAGGTTCCCTTACCACGTCCTTTAATGTAAAACAGACCAAAGATTGAAAAGACGACTGCCCCGATAAAGTTAACAAAGAGATCGGACATGGTATCAATCAAGCCAATGTCAATGTAACCGCCATAATTCCATGTTTGTCCATTAACAACTACACTCTCGATTGGAATGGTGACCGCGACATTTTTACCTTCAGGATTAAAAATCACCGAGCTGATACTGTGGATAATGGTATCTTTCTGCATATCCGTATGAAAAAACCAATCCGCTGCAAATTCAAAAAATTCCCATAAAACACCGATCGTCATCGAAAAGCAAAACGCAAAAACTGCCACAAAGATGGGGGACAGGCTGAGGCTGAAATTTTCATTCTCGTTAAGAATATCGATAAGCGAAAATCCAATTGCGGCCATCAGAAAGCCGTTAATAGTATGCAGCATTGCATCCCAATGGTCGAAAATGAGGTAATATTCCTGAATTTCACCAAGGATTTCAGCCGAAAAGATAAAAAGAAGAATAATAACCTCTAACGTAGTAGGCATCTTGATGTGCAGCTCTTTATCTACAAAAGAAGGTATCATAAATAAAACCAGTGTAAATACACATAGGAACACATTATCCCAATTTTTATTTATAATCTGAGCGATCATTACAACAAGAACCATGGCTCTCAACAGCAAGTACAGCAGAAATTTCCCCTTGTTTTCCTGAATATTTTTAACAGATTTTTCTTTTGATGTCTTATCCTTTTTCACGAAGTGCTCCTTTTATGTAATCTAATGATAGCATTATATCACAAAGGCGAAAAAAGCAATATTTATTTATTCGGTTCTGTCATTATAGATAAGCAGTCTCTTTTTAAAAATCTTGACAAAGCCGACAAAGTCGGAAATAATGAATTCATTCACTGGTACTACTAGAGGTCTATCATGTCACAACATCGACGAGTTTTATGCTACTGAATTTTGGAAGAGAATAGCCTGGTCAGCGTGGAGATCAATAGTGTTTGCTAAACACAGAGGGGACTTAAAGAAACATTAAAAATGACAGCATAAAAAATGGGACCTTTACGGGTCCCGGCAAAAGGTATGAAGCTCTGCTGTATAAAGCAGGTGTAGTGAAATGGTAAGCTTCACTACAATGTGATATTTATTATATTATAATCGATTTCATACATCTGTGCAAGTATTAATTGCAGGCAGCAGCCAATTTAAAGCGTTATTGCTATGATCTGGATTTATCATTTAAAATATGGTCCATAACACCGGTTTTCTGAACGGCCGCAACCAGAACGGCCCCAAGAACAACACCACCGATACAGCTGATGAAAAAGGGTATTACATAGGCAAACAGAGCTGCTTCCTTTCCCATGACGACAGTCGCAATCGGGTAAGCTGCAAGTGCCCCGAGGATGCTGGTGCCAAAAAGTTCACCAAGATAGGTGAAAGCCAGCTTTTCAGTATAGCGAAACACCAAACCGCAGAGAAGCGCGCCGCACATACTTCCGGGGAAGGCCAGAAGGCTGCCGGTTCCAAGCATTACCCGGATAAGACTGGTGATAAAAGCCATTGAAACGCCATAAAAAGGACCGAGGAATACTGCTGAGAGAATATTGACCATATGCTGAACCGGAAAACAGCGCGCCGCCCCCAAAGGAATACTGAAGGGTGAGCAGACAACCCCTACAGCAATAAGAATGCCGGCCATTGTCAATTTTTGCGTACGATTTTTTTCCATAATAGAAGCCTCCAGACAAAAAAATGGGATACGCCTACGTGGCGTACCCCATAAAATACGATGCTGTCCCTACGTTGGCATTATCCAAATCAGGTTGTGGGTCGAAGCGACAAAGCCTCCTCTCAGCCCGCTGCGGCGAGCTCCCCCTGTATGATTCTGTTTTATTATAGCTTTTCTTGAAATGAGATTCAAGCCTGTCCAGTTTTTTCTGAAGGAATCTTTGTGGTTTCAAAAGCCCTTTTAAGTGTCTCGCCAGCTATGTGAATTTCAGTTTTAATGTGTTGCCATTTTTCTGGAGAAACGCCTTTTAAGCTTAAGTACATACTCATATGAACAGCTACCGCTAAAAAATGCCGGCTTTTATCCATTATTTTTTTAAAGGACTCTTTTGACATGAGCTTTTGTGCCCCTGACAGGCTCTCCAGCTGATTACTGACCAGATGGAGATTTAACAGATTTTCGTAAAGCAAGGGACCGGCCTTCTGCTTTTCAGCCAGACTCCACAGATTATAAAGAATAAATGAATCTGATTTAAAAAGACTCGTGAGCTCATAACGGAAGACATCCTGTTTGCGTGTTCTAAAGATGAAAATCCCGCCAAGTACAGCGATAGAGACACCGCCGATAACACAAAATACTCGAAATAGCACCAGATCCATGACGCCCAGCTGGGGTAAAAACATAACGGAGGTCATCTGTGTACTGATCATGGTACTGACAATTGAACTTTTTATGGTCAGCATAAAAACCAGTCCGACGGCAATGGTGAGTGGCAGTCGTATTGAGGCGGGAATATATTGTGTGATAAGAACAAAAAATAACATTCCGAGAATTGTGCCGCTCACTTTATAAGCCGCTTTTTTTAGTGTGTCACGGATGTAAATGCTGGAAGATAAATACCCCATAAGTGGTATCCAGTAACCGTGCCATTCATTAAGAGGGATATTAAACCAATGAGGGATAAAGTGTGCGATGATGGTACAGACTGTGACAATGACGGCGGTCTGGAGTGCGAAACGCATCTGGAAAAAATCAAGGCTGAACCGATGCCGCAGTGTAAAAGCTTTATACTGCAGCCCCTGCTTAATGGAAGTATTGAGATCCCTGCAATGACGGTCGTTCAGCAGGCGTTCCCGAAGAGATTCCAGCACCAGCAGCAATTCCTGATTCAGCTGGTTGGATGTCAGGGAGGAGTTTTTCAAGAATACCTGTAAATCTGCTGCCAGTGCTTTGGGGTCCGCTGCTGCCTCCATCCGTTCACCTAAAACAGAGAATTGAGCCCGATCAACTTCTGAAAACTTTTTTACAGAAGCACTTAAGGACTGCAGCACCTGTCCGAGTTGTTCAAGGCAGAGCATTAAGCCATAGGAATACTTCTGGCTTCCATTCATCAGTCCCATTTGTCTGAAAACAGCGGGATAAATATTACTGCTCAGCTTCAGCGACAGAGCATCAAGTTTTTTACCAACCGCCTCGTCTTTGAAGTTTCTTTCTTGACCCAGCGCTATAAATCCGGCGCCTGTGCAGCTGAGTGCTTTCTTTACAAGGGGATTGAAGGGACCTGCCTTTTGACGCTTTTGCAGCAGCAGACTTATTCCAATACAGATGGCCAGACAATAAAGAAGTGATAAGATACGGGGTAAAAGGTCGTTCAGTGTCCCGGGGCTGATCTGTACAAGAATAAAAGCCATACCGGGGATGTAATAGTTTGTTTTCAAAAATTCGTTGGCATCGGCATAGATTAGAAAGAAAATCAGCAGAAATCCTATAATAACCAGTGCTGCAAAATGCATGGAGACCAGAGTCCCTAAAATGGCGTAGCCAACCAACCAAAGAGAATCGAGCAGCATGTTGACAATGGACAGTCGGGTTTTAACCATGGTCTGCGTGTATAAAAGAAAAACAAGAGCAATAACCGCATTATTTCTGCCAAAAAGCAGAATAACCGTTCCCATAAGAAACAAACCGAAGACAATGGCTGGCAATGCTCTGGGCAATGCCTTAAAGAAATTTTTAATGGCTTTTAAAATTGAGATCACTCCTTAACGGTTTTCTTTTAAAATACCCTTTTAGAAAAAAATAAAGCAATAAAAAACGATTCTGGTATTTTTCCAGAACCGTTTTTTAATTTAGAAAAAATTCATTATAAATCCCATAATCATACCCAGCAGACCGCCGAGCCATATGATGGCATTCAATTCTTTTTTCATGATACTCAAAATGATTTTTTCCATCTCCAACACATCAAAACCATTGATTTGGTCTTCTACCAGTTGAGGAATATCCAAAGCGATGAGTGCCTTGGATAAATTATTTTCGACCAGATTGTGATAGGCTTTAAGCAGACTCTCTTTTACCTTTGGTACACTTGAGCCGAAACGATCGTAGAGCTCAGCCATGCTGTAATCCAGTATTTCATGGCTCTCGCGGTCTACAAGATTACCGATCATTTCCTCACCGCGTTCAAAGACCATGTTGTTGACAGTATCCTTGAGCTTTTCACGGATACCGATCATGGTGTTATCACTGACCATAAAAGAAAAAGCTGAAAACAATGAATTATTCTTGATTTCATCCATCGCAGCATCGGCAACCATATCACCGACATCCATCTGGCATACCTTACGATACAGCAGTGCGGTTGCCTTTTCAGTGGTTGTATTCGCCAGTGCTTCTGTTTTTTCCTCATCGGTATAGTGGATAATAACTTCACGAATGGTCATGGGACTGTCTTTGTAAGCCTCAATTTTATGATCGATATAGCTGTTGATTTTAGCATCCATTTCCTGCGACAGGAGTCCGCGGCTCAGAACTTCTTCATTTACTAATGTAGATCCAATGACAGCTCCCACAGATTTTGCGATTCGCGGTTTTTCTTTTGGAATGATCCCCGGCGTGAAGGGAAGTGTCCATCCTAAAATTTTGACAGGCTTCAGTGGCCGGAATAACATGCGTATGGCAATCCCGTTGGTGATAAGACCGATAACAGCACCGACCAAAGGGCCGATTAAAAAGTGTAGATCCAATTATGATCGCTCCTTTATAGAATGATTGGTTATTATAGTATTATAACGATGACGCTTATAAATGTCCATCCTCAAGTTTAACTTAAAATCATTTAAATTTACATCAATATTTTCAAAAAGGTGTTGAATCTTTTGGTGTTTAGGGGTATACTGTGTGTATAAATTAAACATTTAAAGATGATGACTGGGAAGAGTAAGTTAAATGAAGGTTACAGAGAGCAGGCATGGTGCTGGAATTGCCGCAGCCGGTCCTTAACTGAAGACCATCCCACGAGTTGGCTGTCAAATGCAGTACCGGAGCACTGTCCGTTATCAGTATCAGAGTGGGTATACCATGTATACCAATTTGGGTGGAACCGCGTAATAAACGTCCCATTGTCTATGACAATGGGACGTTTTTGATATTTTGTCCCATTCAGAAAAAATATTTTTTTAATCAATATTAACGTAACAATTTTATGGAGGTAATCTTATGAACATAACTTTAAAAGACGGTTCTGTTAAACAGTATGAACCTGGAATCACTGTTTATGATGTAGCGAAGGATATCAGCGAAGGTCTGGCGCGCAACACAATGGCCGGTGAATTAAATGGCGAGCTGGTGGATATCCGCAAACCTATTACGGAAGACAGCACACTGAATTTATTGACTTTTGACTCTGAAGGCGGCAAGCATGCTTTCTGGCATTCTGCATCCCATCTTATGGCTCAGGCAATCAAGCGGCTCTGGCCTGAAGCGCAGTTAACCATCGGTCCGGCTATTGACAATGGTTTTTACTATGACATTGATTTAGAGCATACCTTAACCCCTGAAGATCTTGAAAAGATTGAAAAGGAAATGAAAAAAATTGTTAAGGAAGCGCCGGAGATTGAGTATTATACCAAATCCAGAGAGGATGCGCTGAAATGGGCAGAAGCAGAAGGGGAAACCTATAAAACCGAATTAATCAACAATTTGCCGGAGGATGCAGTTATTTCATTCTATGGACAGGGGGAATGGGCGGATTTGTGTGCGGGACCGCATATACGAAATGCATCTCAGATCAAGGCTTTTAAGCTTTTGAGTCTTGCAGGTGCCTATTGGCATGGCGACGCGAATAACAAAATGCTTCAGCGTGTCTACGGGATTGCTTTCCCGAAAAAATCAGAACTTGATGAATATTTGCAGCGATTAGAAGAAGCAAAAAAACGTGATCACCGTAAACTTGGTAAAGAACTAGATCTTTTCTCAATGCATGAAGAAGGACCAGGTTTCCCGTTTTTCCATCCTAAGGGAATGGTTCTGCGTAATGAGCTTGAAAATTTCTGGCGCAGCGAGCATATGAAAAAAGGCTATAAAGAAATTAAGACGCCGATTATGCTGAACGCAGATCTGTGGAGACGCTCTGGCCACTGGGACAACTATAAAGAAAATATGTATTTTACTGAAATAGATGGACAGGAGTTTGCTGTCAAGCCGATGAACTGCCCAGGCGGTATGCTTGTCTACAAAACAAGACAGCACAGCTACCGTGAACTGCCACTGCGTATGGGCAAGCTGGGCCAGGTACACCGCCATGAGCTTCACGGCGCGCTTCATGGCCTTATGCGTGTTCGTACCTTTACGCAGGATGATGCGCATATTTTCCTGACCATGGATCAGGTAAAGGATGAAGTCATTGGAATCATCGATCTGGCCAATGAAATCTATGATATTTTTGGCTTTAAATATAAGGTTGAGCTCTCTACCAAGCCTGAGAAGGCCATTGGTAAAGATGAAGACTGGG